>ENA-OWPB01000397-OWPB01000397.1-human-gut-metagenome-genome-assembly--contig:-NODE-397-length-57819-cov-3.857524_pt1 | contig 57819 bp, 43 predicted proteins | sample MGYA00248260_ERZ651838 | MGnify/ENA primary metagenome ERZ651838 (study PRJEB26924, sample SAMEA4378304) | human gut metagenome | biome: human gut; feature: human-associated habitat; material: faeces... | reverse complement strand
AATGAAATTTGAATTAACGTTCAAGGTTGTTTTGTTATTCAGTTATCAAGGTTTTATGTTTTCTTTCGAAAACGCTTAATTATATTATCACACTCTCAAATCCTTGTCAAGAACTTTTTTCAAGAACTTTTTCTTCTTTTTAAGAAGTCCGTCCTCTCTGTCAAATGTGAACTTTTATATGCTATCACATGACTTTTAATCTGTCAAGAAGTTTTCTCCTTTTCTTTTAAGATTTTTATCATTTTTCTTTTAAAAATGAGTTTCTCATGTGCAACGCATATTATATTATCATAACAATAGAGTTGCGTCAAGCATTTTTTGAAGTTTTTTTGTTTTCTAAGAAAGTACTAGATATTGTATTTTTTCTGTATTTTTATCATTCACGCCACATATCTGGCTTATTAAATTGTTATTTTTTTATCAAAATAAATAACCCCCAGAAGATTTAAGTCTTCCAGGGTTATTCTATAATGGCATATATTTTTTATTTTTATCTTGAAAATTCACAGGACTTCGCAGTTACACTCTTAATCTTATGACCGCTGGAGTAACCACAGGCTCTTAACCCTAACTGCACTACCTGATTCCAGCTTTTGCCGGAAAGTTCAATAATCGTATCATCATCGAATTCAATCACGCAGGCGTCTTTGACTTCACATTCCGGTCCACACGCAATCTTATACATGTTCTTTCGACTTAATGCACCGATTTCTTCCAGAATATTAATCATGCGGTATACTGTAGCTGTTCCGATTCCAGAATCCTTCATAGATGCTTTATAGTAAATTTCTTTGCAACTGGAGCAGTCTTCATTCAAAATCACATCTAAAAGCATCTTTCTCTGTCTGGTAATCCGACAGCCACGCTCTTTTAACTTTTGCAATATTATCTCTTTCTGCATCTGTGTTCTGTGAATTCCCACATCATTAATCGGAAGATTCTGATTAGCTTTTTGCAGCATATCCACACTTCTTTCTTTTATCTAATCTAATCGTAACTATTCGGAATAGTTATACTTAATCTCTGTTAGAAGGAGTGTCACAAGGGGCAGAGCAATGTCCCGCACAATGTGAGCAGCTTCCTCCGCATTGAATTGACTTTCCGCTTTTCTTATCTTTTACCATGCTTCGAATAATAAGGAAAACGATTAAAACAAGGATAAGTCCCACAATTATTGTTCCCATCTGATACACTTCCCTTCTATATAAAGTATCAATTATCGTAAACTATTGATCATCTGTTCAGAATCACAAATCATAATTCTGAACAGATATATAATCTTTTTAATTATTTTGCCTTTGCTATGCTTTTTACATTAACATTTAATGTATTACTTTCTTTGTAAGGTCTGAACAGAAGGTAGATAAATCCGATGATAAGTACAAATGCTACTACTGTACCAATTCCGAATGTACCTGCTGTGATTAATGTACCAACCTGATAAATGCAAAGACCTACTACATAAGCAAGTAAGCACTGGTATCCAATTGCAAAGAAGAACCATTTAATGTTGTTCATCTCTCTCTTGATAGCACCCATAGCTGCGAAACATGGTGCACAAAGTAAGTTGAACACTAAGAAAGAGTAAGCTGCTACTGCTGGTAAGCTGTTAGCAAGCTGTCCCCAGAATTCGCTACCATCTTCTGCAACTTCTGCAAACCCGAAGAGAATACCGAATGTACCTACTACGTTCTCTTTTGCGATTAATCCACTAACGGCTGCAACTGCCATCTTCCAGTCTCCCCATCCAAGAGGTGCAAAGATTGGAGCGATTACATTACCGATAGCTGCTAAAATACTGTCATTTAACTGTTCTGCCTCAAGCATTCCAAAGCTTCCGTCAACCCATCCAAAGTTCATAAGGAACCATAAGATGATTGTCGATAAAAGAATGATTGTTCCTGCCTTTTTGATGAAAGACCATGCTCTCTCCCACATGCTTCTTAATACGTTAGAAACAGTTGGCATATGATAAGCTGGAAGTTCCATAACGAACGGTGCAGGCTCTCCTGCAAACATTTTTGTTTTCTTTAAAATAATACCAGAGCAAATAATTGCTGCGATACCAACGAAATATGCACTAGGTGCTACCCACCATGCTCCGTTGAAAAGCGCACCTGCGATTAATGCGATAATCGGAAGTTTTGCTCCACAAGGAATGAAAGTGGTTGTCATAATTGTCATTTTTCGATCGCGGTCATTCTCAATTGTTCTGGATGCCATAACACCAGGAACACCACATCCTGTACCAATTAACATTGGGATGAAAGATTTACCAGAAAGACCAAACTTACGGAAAATTCTATCCATAATGAATGCAACTCTGGCCATGTAACCACAAGACTCTAAGAATGCAAGGAAAATAAATAATACGAGCATCTGAGGTACGAAACCAAGTACAGCACCAACACCAGCAACAATACCATCAAGAATTAATCCAGATAACCAGTCTGCACATCCAACAGCATTTAAAGCACCTTCTACAATGCTAGGAACACTAGGGATGAAAAGAGACTTAATACCAAAGAGATGCCATCCGTCACCAAATACTCCATCATTTGCCCAGGTCGTTGCCCAGTCACCTACCGTAGATACGGATACATAATAAACAATGAACATAACAACCGCAAAAATTGGAAGTGCAAGCCAGCGGTTTGTTACGATACGGTCAATCTTATCAGATGTTGTAAGCTTCTTAGCTCCATTCTTCTTGCAGCTATCTGCTACTACGGAAGAAATGTATACATATCTTTCGTTAGTAATGATACTTTCTGTATCATCATCGAATGCATCTTCAAGAGCTTTAATCTCATTAGAAACATCTGGAACTGTATTTAACTGTTCTACAATCTTATCATCTCTTTCAAGAAGCTTGATTGCGAAGAAACGTTTCTGTTCTTCTGGAACCTGAGAACCCAACATTACCTTTACAGCATCAATTGCATCTTCTACCTTCTTATCAAAGCTATGTACAACTTCTGCAGACTTCTTAGACTGTGCTAATGCAACTGCCTTTTCTGCTGCCTTCTTGATTCCAGTACCTTTTAATGCGGAAATCTCAACAACTTCACACCCAAGGTCTTTACCAAGTTTTGCAATGTCAATCTTCTCTCCAGATTTCTCTAAGAGGTCCATCATGTTGATTGCCATGATTACTGGAATACCAAGTTCCATAATCTGTGTGGATAAGTAAAGGTTACGCTCGATGTTCGTACCATCTACAATGTTGATGATTGCATCTGGTCTTTCTCCAATGAGATAATTTCTTGCAACTACCTCCTCTAATGTATATGGAGAAAGGGAATAGATACCTGGTAAATCCATGATGACAACATCTTTATGTCCCTTTAACTTTCCTTCCTTTTTCTCTACAGTAACACCCGGCCAGTTACCAACAAACTGGTTAGAACCTGTCAGGGCATTAAATAATGTCGTTTTACCGCAGTTTGGGTTACCTGCTAACGCAATTTTTACTGACATTTTTTTCTCCTTTTCCTCAAATTTCAAACTTACTAATGTTTTAAAAAAACAACTAAAGTTTATTATTGCTTATCTTTAGATGTCATTACTAACATTAACGTGCAACTGCTAATATATATTAGCAAGTGCTAACTAAAAGAGTAAAAAAAATTGATTATTCTACCTCAATCATCTCTGCATCTGCTCTTCTAAGAGACAACTCGTAACCTCTTACTGTTACCTCTACAGGATCACCAAGAGGAGCAACCTTTCTTACATAAACTTCAACACCTTTTGTGATTCCCATGTCCATAATACGACGTTTCACAGGACCGGCACCAGAAAGCTTCTTCACTGTTACTGTCTGACCAACAGCGACTTCTTTTAATGTTTTCATGTCTTTATTCTCCCTTTTTATTCATACTTATTCATCGGAACAAAAAACTTGCTTTAAACAAGGATTTTATTAGCCATATCTTTTCCAATAGCAACTCTGGAATCTTTGACATTCACAATGAGACTGCCATTGATTTCTGATATTACGGTCACCAGACCACCAACAACGAAGCCAAGGTTTTCAAGAAACTTTTTCGTTTCTGACTTTCCTCCTACCTTTTTAATGACGTTTGGTTCTCCTGCTTTCACCATAGACAGTGGCATATTATCATCTCCTTTTCTAAAGCAAATTTTCCGACAGTGTATCTGATAATCACCTAGTACATCTGTATGAATTTCTTTTCTACGAAAGTTAGTATACCCTAATTATAATTAGAAGTCAATGCATTTATTGAGAAATATTTTCAATAACTAACTCTTATTTCATATGCCTATCAATAACCCCCTACATTTTTGTTCAACTTTTATAAAAAGGCAATAAAATCCACTATTGACTTTACCAAAAGTAAACATAGATATTTTTCTGCTTTCCGGTTTGGAATAACAAAACGAACAAAAAGTCTCTTACTTTCTGAAGATTATAATTATAATTTATTTTCTTGAATTTTGTTTATTGAAAATTTGGGGAATTAGTTGGAGAGGGATTTGCAGATGAACGCTCGAAAAATATGTTGGAAAGATTAAAGAAACTATATTTGTGACCTCGGAGCAAGGTTTAGATACGAGCGCATAAGCAAGTATTCAAACTGCCGCGACTAAAGTCACAAATATAGTTTCTTTTATTCCCGGAGGGTGCCTTCCTTGCCTGCAGCAACTCAGAATTTCTTCTTCCTCCTCATCGTGATTTTCTGCGTAAACAATTCCTTCCAAATCGCTGGATGGAATAAAATAAGTAACGGGAATAATTCCAGTCTTCCTGCAAGCATATCAAAAATAATAACAAGCTTGGAAAAATCACTGAAGAATCCAAAGTTACAGTCCGGACCAACCATACTAAGCCCCGGACCAATATTGTTGATTGTCGCTGCTATAGCAGTAAAGTTCGTTACAAGATCATGGCCTTCAAATGAAATGGCTATGACTGAAGCGACAAAAATAATCATAAAGGTAATAAAATATACATTAATGGAGCGTACTACTTCATGCTCTATTGGTTTGTCATCCATTTTAATCTTCTTTACACTCTTTGGATGGATGTAGGAATTGAGTTCCTTAATCATTGTCTTTACCATAACAATAAAACGAGATACTTTTATTCCTCCACCAGTACTTCCTGCACAGGCTCCCACAAACATCAAAAGGACAAGAATTGCCCGGCAAGTCTGCGACCAAGCATCAAAATTGACGGTTGCATATCCTGTTGTTGTAATGATAGAACCCACTTGGAATGCGGCATGACGAAGTGCATCAAAAAACTGCATATTTCCTCCGACTAAACTACCGGTAATAATTGCTGTTGCCACGAAAATAATAGCAAAGTATGCGCGTACTTCCTCCATTTGAAGTGCTTTTTTGAACTTTCTAAATAAAATCAAATAATAAGCGTTGAAGTTTACTCCAAATAAAATCATAAATATAGTGACAATCCACTGCTGCAGTGCCGTATAACTGGCAAGACTGTCTCCCTTTATACCAAAGCCACCGGTACCTGCCGTTCCAAACGACAGAGTAATCGCATCAAATGCAGGCATCCTGCTGATAAGAAGAAGCACAATCTCTACAATTGTCATTCCAAAATAAATAATATAGAGAATCTGTGCAGTGTATTTAATCTTTGGCACAAGCTTTCCTACAGATGGTCCCGGACTTTCTGCACGCATTAAGTTAATATGAGAACCTCCACTTAACGGAATAACCGCAAGAAGGAATACCAGTACTCCCATACCGCCAATCCAGTGAGTAAAGCTTCTCCAGAATAAAGCACAATGAGAAAGTGCTTCCACATCTGCTAAAATACTTGAACCGGTTGTCGTAAAACCAGAAACTGTCTCAAATAAAGCATCGATCAAAGATGGAATTTCTCCAGAAATCCAGAATGGCAGTGCACCAAAAAAACTTAAAAATATCCAGCTTAAAGCCGTTGCTACACAGCCCTCTTTTAAATAAAACACATGACTTTTGGGTTTCTTTATCGTCATCAATGTACCAAATGCCATAGATACCGCTGCCACTAAAAGATAGGCAAAACCTGTCTGCTCCCGGTAGAGCACAGCAACAATACAAGGAAGAAGCATTAACACTGCTTCCATCTTCAATACATATCCTAATACAAAACGAATAATCGAACTGTTCATATTGTCCTCCGTACTTATGCCAAAATATCTCTTAAGTCATTAAAGCCTGTATGTGTGGTTACGACCATAACCGTATCCCCTACCTGAATGGAATCCTGACCATTTGGAAGAATAATCGCACCATTTCGATTGATAAAACAAAAAAGCAAATCTTTCTTCAGCGCTAAATCTTTTAACGGAATATTTGTTACGGCAGATTCTTCATACACTCTGAATTCAATCGCCTCAACACGATGGTCAAACATATGGTACAGAGTTTCAATATTACTGTCAAGAGAAGCTTGTCTCGCACGTACATAAGCAATAATTGCCTCTGATGTAATATATCTTGGATAAATCACGCTTCCTAAATCAAGCTTTGCAATAACATCCTTAAAATTAATACGATTAATCTTTGTAATTACTTTTGCCTTGGAAACTTGTCTTGTATGCAATGTTAAAAGAATATTCTCTTCATCAATTCCGGTAAGTGGAACAAAAGACTCTACATAAGGAAGTCCCTCTTCCCTTAATAATTCCTGATCGGTTCCATCACCGTTGATAATAATTGCTTTTGGAAGAAGAATGGATAATTCCTCACACCGCTCCTTATTGCTCTCTATAATCTTTACATCAATTCCAACATCTAAAAGGTTCTTTGCAAGATAATACGCTGCCTTACCTCCGCCGATAATCATCGTATTCTTTACCTGCTTTGTTTCAAATCCAATATGAGAAAGGAATTCTCTTGCAATTTTGCGGGAAGCAACAACAGAAATAACATCTCCCTGCTGTAATATAAAATCACCAGAAGGAATATGTACTTCTCCATCTCTCTCTACACCGCATACAAGAATATTCGTTTCTATCTTTCCACGGAGCTCTGCTATCTGAAGCCCATCTAATATATTTCCTGCAGGAATTGCAAACTTAATCAATTCCGCCTGACCGTGTGCAAAAGAGTTAACTTCTAACGCAGATGGAAGGAATAAAATCCTTGCTGCCTCTCTCGCTGCTTCAAGCTCTGGATTAATAATCATCGCAAGACCTAACTTTTCTCGAAGGTATCCCGCCTCTTTGCTGTAATCCGGGGTGCGGACTCTGGCAATCGCTGCACAGTCACCAACCTGTTTTGCTACTGTACAACAAAGAAGGTTCAGCTCATCCGATTCTGTCACAGAGATGATAAGATCCGTATCTTCAATTCCTGCATCCATCTGCACGCTGTAACTGGCACCATTCCCTACGATACCCATAATGTCGTATATATTCGCGATTTCCTGTACTTTTTTCGCATTCTTGTCAATAATGATAATGTCATGTCCCTCTTTACTAAGCTGTTCTACTAGCGTTGTTCCAACCTTACCACAGCCTACAATGATAATCTTTAATCCCTTTTTCGCTGGTTTGCTCTTTCCGGGATTCATAAAACTAAACATACTTTTTCCTCCTGTACTTTCGCTGAGTCCAAAAATAATTCTCTCTCAACTATAAGCCCTATCATTATAGCAGATATTGGTGATTTGTAAATAGACATTATCGACAACTCTATTCAATTATCTAAATGCTGCTGTTTTAACCAGATTTTCATCATTATACGCTGCGGAAGAAGCTTTGCCGCTACATGGGATATCTTCGTAAAAAGACTGTAAATAGAAATATCTTTGCCCTTTTTCGCATCTTTTAAAGTTTTTTTTGCCACCTTATCTGGAGTTACCATACCCACATAGCGAGTTGTTGCCTTCCTTGCTCCAATTTCTGCTCTCTTATAAAGGTCTGTTTTTATCCAGCCAGGACAAACTGCAGTAACATAAATACCCTTTTCCTTCAATTCCACATTTAACGCTCTAGAATAATTTCTGACAAAGGACTTTGTTGAACTATAGATATTCTGGTACGGAAGTGGCTGAAATGATGCCTGCGAAGCAATATTAATAAGATGGCTGCCCTTTTTCATATAAGGAATGCAGACAAGTCCCATCGCCACAACTGCATCAATGTTCACATGAATCATATTTAAAGATTCCTCAATACTTAAATCTCCATAAGAACAAAATTTTGCAAAGCCTGCATTATTAATCAGATAAGAAATCTCTAATTTCCGCCGCTGCGCTTCCTGCTTTAGTTCTTCTTCAAAACATTGTATCTGACGAACACTCGATAAATCAATGGAATATATTTTTACTTTTTTACCAAACTTCTCTTTCAGACGCCCAAGCCTTTTCTCATTCCTTGCTAATGCCCATATTTCATCCACATTTTTTTCTTTTAATAAAAGACGGATAAATTCACGTCCAAGTCCACCAGTTGCTCCGGTAACAATGGCAATTCTTTTGACTTTCATAGCATCCATTTCCCCCTTAAACAATGTTTACTCAAATACTTTTTCACAAAACAAATTTACTATATTAACTTTACTTTTAGAAATTCCTTTTTCTTTATCGGTATAATGTCCTGCCCATAAAAATGTATTTCTGCCTTTTTAATTATTCGTACAGTTTGCTGCATCAATTGCAAGAACGAGCATCAGCCCCATCAGTTCATCCTTTGGATCAAGAAAATCAATCACATAAGTATCTCCCCAATGTAAAGGTTTCTTTGTAATATGTATAACCGCACTACAGGCTTCATATACATCATAATTCCAGGAAAGGAAATCTCCTTCCACATGCCAGCCATTATAATCAAGTTCATACTGAGGGTGAAAAAAGGTAAACTTCTTTTTTATAATACCGCAGGAATGCCCGCCTATCATCACTTCAAACTCCGGCAAAAAGGTAAGAACCTTCTCCTTAATCAGCCCAACCTCATGTCCATTCATATCATATACATGCAGGCGATGCCCCAACGATAAAAATTCCGCCTGTACAAAATATTTCTTATTCTCATATTCATCGTATATATCAAAGGTATCTGACCAGGAAAATACTCTTTGTTTGATTAAAAATTTCATAAACAAGCACCTCCGCTTCTTTTATTATATTCTTGTTTTATTATATCACGTTGTTTTTTTGTTGCCTACTACACAAGTAGTATAAAGTATTTTTATTCTACAAAAATTTATCTCTGAAAATATTCTATAAATCTCTTATCTTCATGTTCACATATCGCTGTATTCATTATAAATATTACAAGTCACATAACAATAAAAAAGCCATTCTGCAGGACAACAGTTTTTCTGTTATCGGACAAAATGGCTTTTTCACTTCTTATTATTTATCTATTTGGCATATGTAATTGAATAATAAGCTAACTAACGGGAAATATGAAATGCTCCCTTTCCCGGATAAACAGCGGCATTGCCTAACTGTTCTTCGATTCTTAATAACTGGTTGTATTTTGCAACACGTTCGCTTCGGCTTGGTGCACCTGTCTTAATCTGACAGGTATTTAAAGCTACTGCCAAGTCTGCGATTGTTGTATCTTCTGTCTCACCAGAACGATGAGAAGTTACAGCAGTATATCCTGCATTATGCGCCATCTTGATAGCTTCAAGAGTCTCAGATACAGAACCAATCTGGTTTAACTTGATAAGAATGGAGTTACCACAGCCAAGCTTGATTCCCTTAGAAAGTCTCTCTGTGTTTGTAACAAATAAGTCATCACCGACTAACTGTACCTTATCTCCAAGTTCTTTTGTAAGCTGCTGCCAGCCTTCCCAGTCTTCTTCATCCAATCCATCTTCGATAGAGTAGATTGGATATTTCTCGCAAAGCTGTTTCCAATGCTCAATTAACTCTGCAGATGTAAACTTTCTTCCGCTCTTTGGAAGGAGATATTCTCCCTTTGTGGCACTCTTCCACTCACTAGAAGCGGCATCCATTGCTAATACAAAGTCTTCTCCTGGTTTATAACCAGCTTTTTCTACTGCTTCAAGAATACACTCGATGGCTTCTTCATCACTTCCGAGGTCTGGTGCAAATCCACCTTCATCACCAACAGAAGTTGCTAATCCTCTTTCTTTTAAAAGTGCTGCTAATGCGTGGAACACTTCAGTACACCAGCGAAGTCCCTCTTTGAAGCTTGGTGCTCCTGCCGGCATAATCATGAATTCCTGTACGTCTACAGTGTTTGCGGCATGAGCACCACCATTTAAAATATTCATCATTGGTACAGGAAGTCTGTTTCCATTCACTCCGCCGAGTAAACGATATAATGGAATCTGTAATGCAGTGGCAGCTGCACGAACTGCTGCAATAGAAACCGCTAAAATAGCATTTGCTCCAAGATTAGATTTATCTTTTGTGCCATCTGCCGCAAGCATTGCACCGTCTACTGCATAAATATCGGATGCATCAATCCCCTTTAATGCTTCATTGATTGTTGTATTAATATTTCCTACAGCTTTAGAAACTCCTTTGCCTCCAAATCTGTCTTTATTTCCATCTCTAAGCTCCAATGCTTCGAACTCTCCAGTAGAAGCACCACTCGGGGCTGCTCCACGCCCAACAGTTCCGTCTGCTAAATATACTTCTGCCTCAACTGTTGGATTTCCTCTGGAATCAATAATCTCTCTGCCTACTACTTTTTCAATTTCTAAATGTAACATCTTTTACGTCAATCCTTTCCCATGGATCTCCCTCGTCCCGGCTCAATGGGACGAAAAGAGCATCACATGAATTATCTCACATTTTAGTTAGGGATTACTAACTGACGTAAGAATATCATAACCATCTAGGAAAAGTCAACATTTTTATATGAGAATTATTCTCACATGAAAAATACTAAATTATGTTTGAAAACACTTTATATAATTTTATAAAATAGCGCATTCGGTCACTATCTTTTTCTAACTTCGATGAGAAAGGATGCTTATAAAAGTGTGGTACGGCATGAACAGGCTATTACGTTTACGAAATTATAAATAAATAGACCCTATTTGTGTCCTTATATGCAAGATCAAGGACGCATCGGTATTCTTTTTTTAATTTTCCCATTCCTGAACTACTTCTTTCTCTTTTTTAGTAAAGTTCCTAGTAAAATCAGTGCTATTAGAAGCGCTGCTATTAGAACAAAGAGTATCATAGAATCCGTCTGAACACTTTCTCTTTTTTCAGTTTTTGCTGCTGATGTAGAGGAAGTGTTTTCGACTGTGATTGAGGATTCTTCTGAACTTTTTTCCTGACTTTCTGATTCAAGGTCAACATCCGTTTTCGCCTCTGGAGCAGACTTTTCTGTCGTCTGCTCCTGTTTTTTGGCTTCTGCAGTTGTAGTATCCGTATTTGCGGATTTCTCTTCGGTTTCTTTTTTTGAAGATGGATAATATGTTCTGTAACTGATTTTATTATGTTTACAGTTGCCATCTATAATATGAACAATCTTTTCTTTATAATTTTCTAATGGACTTTCTGCTTTCTTCCCATCTTCTGTGGTCAGCTGATAATATCTTGCAATCCCTTTTGCGTCTGCTTCTGCCAGTGCTTTTAACTTTGCATCACTGCTTAAATAGTTTTCAAAATCTGAATCATCATCTACAAAAGCGTGCTCCACTAAAACAGTAGGAATATCTTTTAATACACCTCCGCGGATAATTGCATAATAATCTGCCAGTTCTCCATTCTCATATTTCTCATTGGCCTCAGAGTCCCGTAATAAAATACCCTGATTCTCTATCCCAAGTGCTTCTAACTCGTTTAAAATATTACATGCAAGTTTTTGTTCCTCATCTGCAAGTTCCTGCTTATAGCCATCTTTTGCTGCAAGAACTGTACAGCCACTATCATAAGCCGCGCAGTCTCCTGTTGCATTATTATGAATACTCACCATAAGATCTGCATTCTTATCCACGCTATATTGCGTGCGGTCAGTAAGACTCACATCATAGTCACCATCTCTTGTTAAAGATACGGTAACCCCTTTATACTTTTCTAATGCTTCTTTTAAATACTGCGCGATTTTTAAATTCAAAGTCTTTTCTTCTACCGTCCCTCTCTGTGTCCCAGACTGGATGCCTCCGTGTCCGGGATCAATGACGATGCATAAATCTTTTTTTGGAGATGTCTGCCTTGCATTTACTGGACAAAAGTTTATTACTACGCAAAATATAATACTGCATAAAGCAAAATAAGCCAATCTCTTTATTTTTATTATTTCTCTCATTTAATTCCTCTAATTTTAGTAGATTTCTTTATCTATCATAAATCCTTTACATGTTCGGATATCTTTTGAATGTCCACTAAAAGAACATCCTCGATAAATGGATTCCATCAGATAATCTTGTTGATTTTTTTCATTGGAAACATCATCGTCATAATAAATATATTTCACTATATAATCATATGTTCCATCATTTTTTATAATGAAATAAAAAGATCTATTTGTATATGAAGTTACTGGTCCTCCCATTACTCTGTACTCGTTAGAACCATGATGATATGTTATGTTATATTCTGAATTATTATCTACAGAGTCATAAAATTCACGCGCTTTATCTTTGGCATTTCCTGGATTATATTCCTTATATACATTTAAAGTTGTCTCTCTATCTGCTGAAGAAAAAGAAAATGAAGTTTTATCATCATTAACACTTCCCTCATTAAATTCGTATTTCGGATAATAAAAACTAAATCCATTGCCTTCTACCTGACAAAAATCATTAGCAGACTGACAAGCATTTTCATCTCTTGCAGGGTTATTTATATAATCAAGACCTGACTCCTCCTCTGTTGTCGCTTCTGTCGCTTCCGTCACTTCTTCCGTTGTTGCCTCTGTTGTAGCCTGTGTTATTTTCTGTGTTGCGGCAGCTGCCTTTTGATCTGCCTGCGTTACTTTTGCGTCTTGTGAATCATTGTTAGCGTTCATCCGCCATATAAACATACCGATTCCAATAATAAGAATGAGAATCGTTGCCATCAAAATACCAATAACCGCATTATTTGATTTATTGTTGTTTTGTGTTCCGTAGTTTTGGCTGTAATCCGCATTTGGATTATATGGACTTTGATTATATCCATTCTGGCTATAATTCTGACTATAATTTTGGCTATAGTTTTGACTGTAGTTCTGACTATAATTTGAATTACTACCCTGACTGTAACCATTTGGATTATAGGAAACATTTGCATACGCATTCGGATCGTATACGGTCTGGTTTGGTGATGCTACTGCATCATAATTTATATTACTGCCATCCCCATATAAGTCATCACAAAACTCTGCAATACTTTGGTAACGATCTCTTTGGAAAACGGCCATACCTTTCATTAATGCGTATTCTACCCACGGTGGAATTGGAATACCAAGCTGTGATGGCCTTTGCAGCGTATCTCCTTGCATTCTCTGTAAAGATTCTACTGGAGTAATGCCGGTAATACATTTGTACATTGTCGCACAAAGGGCATAAATATCCGTCCACGGCCCCTGTACACCATGGGTACGATACTGCTCCTCTGGGGCATAACCATGTTTTAATACAATAGAAAGACTCTTTTCACCAAATTCTGTGTAAGCTCGTGCTGCACCAAAGTCCATTAACTTTACGCCGCCATTCTCTAACAGCATTATGTTGTCCGGGCTGATATCACGATGAATCAGTCCCACATTATGTACTTCATCTAATGCTTCCATTAAAGGTGCCATAAGATCTAAAATTTCTGCTGGTGTAAGTAATCCCTGTGTGTCAATGTACTGCTTTAATGTAATTCCATCCAGGAATTCCATAACGATATATGCGGTATTATTTGTCTCAAAAAAGTCTGTTACACTTACAACACCTTCCTGTCTGTTAAAACGTGCAAGCGTTCTCGCCTCACTTAAAAACTTTTCCTTTCCTTTTTGAAACATTTCCGTGTATTTTGACTGGGATACGGTAAGTTCTTCACTATATGTTGTATTCCTGGTCACAAATCCCTGTGGATAGTACTCTTTTATGGCAACTTCTACATCAAGAGTCTTATCATGTCCTCTGTAGGTGATTCCAAATCCACCTTCACCAAGAACGCCCTCTATGACGTAACGGCTGCCTAATGTTCTTCCATTTTTCAGGAGATGAACACTGTTTTCTTCCATAAACTTTCCCTCATTTCTCTCTCAATCTGTACTTTGCATCTGCATAAGATTATAAAAATTATATCATAAATCAATATTTTTTAGTAGAAACTTTTCTGCTTATTTCACTTTAACGGCTTTTGCACGACTCCATAAGCTCTACATTTTCTTTCCATTTACCGTTTTATACGTTCTTACGAATATAAAAAGAATACCAGAGTTCTATTTTCTACTCTGGTATCCCTCTTTCTATTTAGTTTACGAGATTCCAGTTATTGATGCTGTCCCCGCCGCCAGAAGATTTCTTTTTACTGCCGGATGATTTCCTGCTCGAACTACTGGAGCTGCCTGAACGTCTATAAGACTTCCTGCCTGAGCTGCTGCTTCCTGAAGAAGAACTAGAGCTGCTTGGACGGTAAACTGGCTCTGGTTCTGGCTCTTTTCCAAGACTTATCACGATTTTTACTGTCGTATTCTTATCAACGGTTTTACCAGAAGCAATGGACTGGCTGATTATTTTCCCTTCTTCTACACTACTACTGTATGTACGAGAAGAATCAACTTTTAATTTTGCCTTTTTCAAAGCTTTTTGTGCTTCTTCTAACGTTTCGCCCTCTACTTTTGGAACTTTAACCTGCTCAACACCTTTGCTGATTACTACAGAGATTGTATTGCCCTCTTCTATCTTCTCTCCAGCCTTTTTATCTTGAGAAATAACCTTTCCTTTTGCAACTTTATCTGACCATTTTCTATCTGAAACTTTCATAATAAGCTTCGCATTAGTAATCGTTTCTTTAGCCTTCGCTTTTTTCTTACCAGCTACATCAGGAATGGTAACCAGTGCTCCCTTGCTGACAGTTACCCGGATGGTATCTCCCTTTTTTAAAATAGTTCCTGCCTTAATATCCTGTGAAATAATATTTCCTTTTTTTACAGTATCAGAATAAGCCTGATCAAGTTCTACTAAAACAAGAGAGTCATCATCTCCGGCCGCTTCTGCTTTTGCACTGTCAAAACTTTTATTTACGAGATTTGGAACTTCTCTTTCAAGAGATTTCTGGTAAAAATGATAGCCAGCGCCTGCAATAAGGAAGCACAAAATTACTGCAATAAGGAGACCTTTTTTTGAACGCTTTTTTTGCGTCTGTTTTGAGGAATCCTGAGAATTCTTTTGGGAATCTGTCTCTCCCTCAGGCTCCTTTTGCATCTTAACTTTTGTATTTTCCTTTGTCTCTTCTTCAAAAGACCGTTCTGCTTCCACTGTGTTATGCTCTTTTAGGCTTTCCGGCTGGGTATCTCCCTTAAAAATCTCTGAATTTTTCTGTACACGCTCTTTCTCTAAATCTTCTACCGAATCTTTTTCTTTTTTTAAAGTTTCTGACTCCTCTTCAAAGATTTCCTGACTTTCCTTAGAAGTTTCTGACTCTCTTTTAGAAGTTTCCTGACTTTCTGACGAACTCTTTTCTAAAATTTCCGCTGGCTCCACTTCTGTTTCTTTCTGGCTTTCTTCTAAGGATTCTTCCTCTTCCATATAGTCTTTATAGAGATTCTCGCAGAGATCCTTTAAGTTCTGATAACGGTCTTTGGGTGCGATGCTCATTCCCTTTAACAGTGTTTTTTCTATCTGTGGGGAAATATCCACACCAAGTTCTGATGGCTTTTTAAGCTCATCTTCCATCACTCTTTGAATCGAATCTTCCGGCGTCTTTCCGGTGATACATTTGTAAATAGTCGCACACAGCGCATAAATATCTGTCCACGGTCCCTGTACTCCCCGGCTCTGATACTGTTCTGCCGGTGCATATCCCGGTTTTAACACGATGGAAAGACTTTTTTCACCAAATTCTGTATAGTCTCTGGCAGCTCCAAAGTCCATCAGTTTTACACTGCCATCTTTTAAAACCATGATATTATCTGGGCTGATATCCCTGTGAATCAGCCCAGATTGATGGACATCGTCTAAAGATTCTAACAAAGGAGCAAGAAGTCCCATCAGTTCATCCACTGGAATCTGACGATTTCCCTTTAAATATTCTTTTAAAGTAATTCCGTCAAGATATTCCATCACAATGTATGCTGTATTATTCGCCTCAAAAAAATCAGTTACATTGACGATTCCCTGATCGCCATTAAACTTGGCCATCACACGGGCTTCACCAATAAATCGTTTTTTTCCTGCTAAAAAGGCCTCATCCTGCTTCGCGTAAGTTACGGTAACATTATCGGTATATTCGTTGTTTCTCGTAACAATTCCCTGCGGGAAAAATTCTTTTATAGCAACTTCGTTACCAAATAAGTCATCCACACCATAATAAGTGATACCAAAACCGCCCTCACCCAAAACAGACGTTATAATATAGCGTCCATTTAACTTTGTTTCTTTTTTTAGATAATGAAGGTCTCTTTCATCCAATGTTTTCTTCCTTCGCCTTTCTAACTAGAGCATATTTCAAACACGCTCTAGTGTACTGCCTCATTGATTTTCAGCGGAATATCAATAATATAGTATTCCAGTCTCTATTTCTTTTCTTTGGCTGTTTCTGCATTCGCTCTTTCAATCTGGTCTTCCCAGCAGAAAGATTCGCCACAGCAAGGAATAAACATTAATTCTGTTTTACCGATTGCAAGAATGTCGTGACTTCCGATTGCTTCTACACCAAGGACAACCTTATCATTTAAGTAGAATAATTCTCTGGATGTTCCAGGCTGAACGAGGAACATTCTGCTTCTTGGGTCATAGATTACGATTGCATGGCATTCGCGGGATACGCTCTTATCTCCTGTAAGTGCTACGTCCATCTTTCTGTCTCTTCCGATAAAGTTTTTACCGCTCTTTAACACAAAGCTGCTTCCAAAAGCATCTCCCTTAATACATACAAGCCATCCTACAACAGGATCAATCACCTTATCTTTTTCTGAAAGCGCCCCGTCATAGAAGCCGATAGTCTTTCCATCATCTGTGGAGGTTGTTGTTGCATTGGCAACCGTTTCAATTATATCTTTTAAGCTTTTTCCAGTGTCTTGTGGAATAATCGGATCAATAGTACCCTGCATCACTTTTTGAGGCTGTGTTCTTGGCGGCATAGAAGATAATGGCTCTGTTGGATCTTCTCCTGCGAAATTCTGAAAACCTGGATTTTTGGCAGGTGCAAACGGATTTGGATTAGAAATCTTCTGGAATGCTGCCTCTGTTTTTTCTTCTGTTGCATCAATTGGTTTTCCAAATCCTGTATTTACTTCATCTAATGGACTTGTCATTCCTACAGGCACTGTCACATCTCCTGCATTGCCAGAATATGGCTCTGTTGCTCCTGCTGTACCTCCAGTAAGTCCCACGGTTGCCTCTGCTGCTGCCCCAGCCCCATTATTTTTACAGTGTGGGCAGCTCTCAAACTTGTCCATATCATAAAAGTGTCCGTGATTACATCTTGTTAAATTCATATTGAATTCCTCCTTATACGTTTGGTCTGTATGATAACACCACAATGGATGTATTATCCTGTACTCTTCCGGCAGATATTTGTGCCTGCATTTGTAGTTCCTGAACAGCCGCTTCTAAGTCGTCTGCATTTTTACTAATAATTTCATAAATCTGTGCATCAGAAAGTGCCTTATATAATCCGTCGCTGCACAAAACAACAATATCACCATCCTCCAATGGCAGAGGATTTGGATTAGCATCCATAAGATTCACATTACCCATTCCAAGATAACTAATGAGTGCCGCTCCTCTTTTTACCTCTCTTGCATATTCTTCCTCATCAATGGTGCCTTCTTCTAACTGTTTATTAAGGAGCATCAGGTAATTATGTTCCTTAGTAACACAGACCATATCATCCCTGCGGATTACATAAATTTTACTGTCTCCTACAGAAATCCACTGTAAAAATCCATTTTTAATGGCAACGCCCACTAAGGTTGTTCCGGCAGAAAGAAGTTCGCCCCTCTCATCTGTAAGTCCGACAACCATGTCATCAATCTCTATCATCTCATTGCAGAAAAAATGATAAAAATTATTCTCTGTTTTTCGAACCTGTTCAAAGTCCTCCACAAACATACATACTGCCTGCTGGCTCGCTATTTCTCCACCTTTTAGTCCTCCCATTCCATCACAAACGATACCAATGGAATTCCCGTCAGGTTCTATATCCATATAGCAGCTATCCTGCTGATTCTCCCTTGCTCCTATTACAGAACTGATCGCACCACAAACAAGGTTCTCATTCTCTGGCTGCTGCCATACATGTCCCCTCAGCAATGTCTCGCTTTCTGCGGGAGTAAGCTCAGCAGTTCTTTCCATTGAATTATCCTCTATATTCTTCATTTACTACTCCTAACTGAAACACACAGGAATTCCCCGCTAACCGAAGATAACTTCCTGGTTTTACCGGGTATATCACTTCTGGCTCACATAATTTGTTATTAATATATGTATGATTTACGGAGTGATTGTCCATCAAAAAGAATAATCCACTATCCGTATCATAAAAAACTTCCAGATGCTTTCTTCCTATTACTCCCATATTTATAACAATATTGCTTTCCTTTGATCTGCCTACCGTCACCATTGTATTCAATGGTATATAATAGCGGTATCCATAAATCGGATCAGTCTTTCCCTCAAGATAAGGATAAATCCGCGTAATCTTTTTTGGTGATTCTATCTTTTTGTTGCCTCTTTTCTTTCCATCCCCTTCGTCTAATACCGTCCGCTCTTCTGAATGTACAAAAGAAGAGTCAGATTTTTGTCCAGTAATAGAACTGTGAAAAGACTTCAGGCGACTCGCAAACTCCTCCATTGTCTGAATACGCTTTTTAACACTGGTTCTTAACGCATCTTTTAAAACAAGAGTCAGTCCTGCATACTGTTCGCCCAGAAAATCATAGTCTTCTAGTGGGACAAAGTCTTCATTCACTAACCGATCTGGTGCAGCCGGAATTTTCTTACCAGTTAATACATAATAAAAGGTAGATGCCAATGCGTAAACATCCGTAAATGCTCCCTGTTTTGAAGTCGTACTGTACTGCTCCGGTGGCGCATATCCTGGCTTTAATACAACCGACAATGTCTGGCTTTTTTGATTATTGATATATTTGGCTGTACCAAAATCAATAATTTTTACTTCAAGATCCGCTGTGACCATAATATTTTCCGGGCTGATATCTCTATGAAAAATATTTCCTTCCTCATGAATCTTTCCAAGACTTTCCGCTGCCTGCAAAATGATTCCATAAGCTATCGAATATTCTATTCTGCCGCCATAGGCTTTTTTAATGCCATTTAAAGTGGAGCCTGACAAAAACTCCATCACAAAATAAGCGGTTCCATTCATCTCAAAGCAGTCCCAGATTTTTACTACATCCGGGATATCCTGAAGCTTGCTTAATGTTGCAGCCTCTCCTAAAAACTTCTCCCGGCCATGTTCAAAAATCTCCTGTCTGCTCACACTTGTTGCTGTAAGTGTAAGTGAATCGCTTAAGCGAGTGGCTGAAGTAGACGGTGCATACTCTTTAATCGCACAAATCTTACGTTCTTTTAAATCGTAACACTTATAGGTAATTCCGAATCCACCAGCACCAAGCATTCTCCCAACAACATATCGATTCTTTAAAACGACATTTACCGGGAGCGCCAGCGGATTCTTTCTATCAAACTGTTCATTTCCACAATACGGACAGGGTCTCATCGAACCAATTGCATTAAAACAGTTCGGACAATATTCTTTTTTTATTGTCACATTTTCTGACTTCATCGTTTCACCACCTTATTACAAAGGTAACACTTCCCGCCTCAATGGTACTTCCATTAGCTACAGGTACCGTTACTTCCGGGCCTGCCTCAACGGGCTTTCCATCCACAAATGTTCCATTTGTAGAGTTTAAGTCACTCAAAAAGATACCGCCGTTTTGTACTAAAAGTGCAAAATGCTGTCCAGACATCTTAAGATCATCAAAATAAATGTCGCAAAAACTCGCTCTTCCGATAATAATGCTTCCATTAATCTGAACCGCCATCTCTTTTTCATCTGCGGCAATGCCACTTACAGAAAGTATAACATTTTTTGTCGTAGATTGGTCACTTTTTATATGCTTTTTTTGCTCCATTTTGTCGCCAAGAACCATCTTGTCCTGTACAACCATAATTCCTCTGTGTTTTCGTATATAAAGATAGATTCCAAGAAGTACCGCAAACACAATAATTGCCAGTATAATTGCCCAGAACTTTCCAAGACTTGTATAAAAAGCTTTAAAAGCACCCTCACCATCTAATTCTCCACTCCAGGAAGCATCTAAAGGATTCTCCTCATTTGTATTATCTACAATATTGTGTGTCTCTACAGTATACTTTCCCTTTACAAGCTTATCATTAAGAACCAGTTTCGCCTGATACTTTTCATTATCTGATGTATAGGTCGCCTCTGAAACAGTATAGGTGTGTTTTCCACCTCTCAAAATAGAATAATTATTCTTATTATCCGCTGATAACACATCTTCACTGAAGGTAACCACGATTGTCTTTGCATCTTTCCCTTTTTGTTTTACCGAAGTAATCGTTGGTTTTTTTGAATCGCTCTGTGCACGATTTAAATATAAATGTTCCTTTTTTACTGTCTCCTCTCCAGCTTCTAATTCCAAAACCTTTTCTTCATCATAGGTTTTATTTGAAGAAGAATGGATGAGTAATACATTATCTTTCAAACGCTCTTTATTTAAATCTGTAAGCTGGGTATCTTTCTTTCCCTCATTAAAGATCTGAAAACTTCCTCCTGTTTTTCGAAGGAACGCTCCCATATCATCCTGAAGGGTATCTTTTGCTGTTTTTAAACAAAATCCATATAAAGGAGTCCCTGTTTCCTGCAAGGATTTTAAAGATTCTTCCTGCGAAGTGATTCCACCGGCATCCTTAATTTCCTGCCAGTCTGTAAGGATAATTCCAATATTACGCATGGAATTCTCTGCCTTTACTTCCTTTTTTATCTCTTTATCTTTTTGTGCGTTTACCTGCTCGGTAATCGTATTGATTCCTTCGTATAAATGCGTTCCCTTTTCCTGTTTGATTTTAGATAGAACTTTGCTTAATTCCCCGTAACTGCTGTTGCCATCTGCCGCTTCCTTTACTTCTTTTCCAAAAGTAATCACGGATAAACGGTCTTTTTTCCGAATCTTCTTCTTAAGAGCCAGAATCGACTTCTTCATCGCATCAAACTGTTCCGCACGAATGGACGTCGAAATGTCTAACAGTACATGATAATAAATGCCTCTGTCTGTATCGGAAAAAATATCCGAAGATTTCACAGTAAGGCTTACACCCGTATCACTTATCTTTGCTTTTACTTCATCTTTTCCACAGGCTTTTCCATCGGCTGTCTCCATATAAACACTGATATCTGGCAGATACACATCTGCCTGAGATATCGTCACTTCCTTTGACTTCGCCCACAATTGCTGTGGCAGCAAAGAAAAACATCCAACAAAAGCTAACAGAAAAAGAAGAACCTTTATTCCTCTTCGTTTTTCCATACTCTTTCTCCTTCACAAAAGCTGATAAATATAAACTTTGTCTCTCCGATTTCTACTGCATCTCCGCTACAAAGCTGTTGTGGCTGGCGAAGCATCTCTCCTTTATAGTAAGTAAGAGTTCCATTCCCTGGTACAAGGAAAGTAAGGTTAGACTTCTCATCATATACCACGGAACAATGTTCCTCTCTTGTCACTTTCTGATCTTTTCGGATAGTAACATCCATACCAGAATCTCTTCCAATACGGTTTCTTCCCCTGATCAGACGATAATCACGGCCTTTTTCCTCTCCGTTTACGCACACAAGCCAGCCGACTACCGGCTCAATCCCGTTCTCAAAAACATGAACTGCAACCGTTTTATCATTATCAATCTCATAGGACTCTTTCGCAAGCGTAACCTGTTCTTCCAGAGAATCTTTATGGTCTCTGATTTTTTCCTGTAATTCCCGCATCCTTTGTTCTTCTCTGTCAAGAATCTCATTGGATGGCTTTATAGTACGTCCACTTACCTTGGGAATACGGACAGATCTTCCACTTTTTATGTTACCTCTTATATTCATGGCAACGGTCTTTACATCATCAAGATCTGTTGAAATACCACCCTCCATTACAACATCTTTTTTAGGGCCGGCCCCTCTGCTGCAATTTGGACATTTCGCATATTTATCTGCATCATAAAAATGTCCATTTTCACATTTTACCAATCTGCTCATTTTTCCTCTCTGCCTCTTTTTTCCTTTATCTTAAACGCCTGCAAACACAACAATAGCTGAATAATTATCCATGTTTGTTCCACGTCCGTTTTTTACTACGATTTTCTCCATGCGCTCTAACCACTCATGGGGATTGGCGGATTTTTGAAGACAGGCTTCCATCTGTTCTTCCTCGATATTTTCCCAAAATCCATCCGAACAAAGCAAAAATGCCTGTCCCAGCTCTTCTGGCATCGGTTCGCTCACCTGATATTTTGGTTCATCCCATTCCATTCCCATTACCCGTACCAGACGGTTTCTGTCTGGATGGTGACGAATCTCTTTCTCATCAATTTCTCCTGCTGCTACTAACATCTGTGGTACACTGTGATCTAATGTTCTTTTTACGATTTTTCCATTTTTAAAATAATATAATCTGGAATCACCGACATGGCCCCACTGCACATAACCGTTTACAATTCGCAGCAATACCAGCGTTGTTTTTAAATCCTGTCTGGCATTCTCATCGGCCTGCTTTTTCATAAGGCGCTTCTGACTTTCCATAAAACAGCGCTCTAAACAGTCTTTTTGGTTATAATAATAACGGAACACTTCTTTTGAAGCTGTAGTAACAAGTGCAGAGGCATCTTCCCCCCGTCCATGTCCGCCAAGTCCATCTGCTAAAATGACCATTCCAATATCTTTTCCCACAGGGGCAAAGCCTACGCTGTCCTCATTAATCTCACGTTCTCCTACTTCTGATAATACTGCATAAGTAAACATAAAACTTCCTGCCTTTCTCGTTTTCCATCTATCTGTCTTTTGAGACATTTCTAAGACAAATGATACTTAAAACAGCTAATACAACAATAAATGCTACTAAAATCAGCCATGTATGGGATAAATGCGGCCAATTATGTAAAAACATATCGTCCGGTTTATAATGAATCTGCTGATATTTATGTTTTAATCCATTGAGATCTACTACATTTCCTAATGCCTCTACGGACCATCTGCTAACCGTAAAGTAAGAAATAATCTCGGATGCTCCTTTTAACGGGAATAAAATTCCGGAGAAAAGAAGCTGGATAATTAACAGGAACGGACTGACTGCCATCGCTCTGTCTCCGTTTTTCATAATAGAAGATACGAGAAGTCCCAATGCAGAAGAAGAATAAATGGTAAGCCACATCGTAACAAATACTTCTGCAAAACAGGATGTCTTTACACCACTTGAAGGGAGATTTCCCATAAGCACGGTAAATAATCCTACAAAAATAAATGTCTGTGCGAGAGAAATCAAAAGCTGAATCGCATATTTCGAAAGAATATAGGTAGTCAGTCTAAGGTTTGACATATATTCTCGCTTTACAATCGCCCTCTCTTTACAAACCTCCTGTATGGTATTAAAAATACCAATCCAGATACCAGAACAGCTAAAGGTAAATAATATCTGCTGTGTTGGCTCATAAATATCAAAGACATCATCACTCGCAACGACTTTTATCAGAATTGCAATAAGAATTGGCTGTATCATTAAAAGTCCCAGTCGCGGCAAGTCATTCTTTACCAGTTCTCCATAACGCTTTGTCAGTGTAAAAAGCTGCTTTATTGCAGACTTTCGTTTTGGTTTTTCCACACTTTCTTCCTGCATCTGTGGAATTTCCGGAATTGGATTAAACCGGTCAAACTGTCCTGCCCAGCTTTCGGTATCTTCTTCTAAGAGATTATAAATCTCAATGAGACTCTCTGTTCCAAAGAACATTTTCGCTTCTTCCGGTGTTCCCATAAACGCAAGACGGCCTTTTTTACCCATAAAAATAATTTTATCACATAAATCCAGACTTTGTGTAGTATGGGTTACCATTACGATTGTTTTTCCCTGTGTTTTTGAAAGACGGTTCAAGACTCGCATCAGTTTTTGTTCCGTTCCCGGGTCAAGACCGGAAGTCGGCTCATCTAAGAAAAACATACCTGGGTCTGCCAGAAGTTCTACGGCGATACTCGCTCTCTTTTTCTGACCACCGCTCAAGTTTTTTATCATGGTATTCTGATGTTCCGTTAACTCAATCAGACGAAGTACTTCCTGAATACGATCCTCTATTTCCTGCATGGATGTATTATCCGGCATCTTCATTTTCGCAGTATAATAGAGCATCTTTTTTAATGTAAGATTCTCAAAAACAATATCTTCCTGCGGCACATATCCAATAATATTTTTTAAGACATTATAATGACGTTTTAAGGAAATACCGTTATAAAAAACATCTCCCTCATAAAACTTGTCATATCCGCCAAGTGTTTTTAATAACGTGGACTTTCCTGCACCGGAACCACCAACAATCGCAACAAATTCATTGCTTTCTATTGTGCAGTTTACATCGGAAAGAATCGTCTTCTTTCCACCATCTACCTTTTTCACAAGGTCACACATCGTAAGCTGGATACCTTCTGTTTCTGTCTTACAGATTAACGTCTCACAACTAAACACAATAAGCTGTAATCCAATCTGAATCGTATCCTTTTCATGAATTTCTTTTGTACCTCTTACCGCAACACCGTTAACGAATACACCGTTTGTACTGTTAAGATCTTCTACAAAAAATTGATGTCCCCTCTTATAAACTCTTGCGTGGTGGTGAGATACTGCCGGATGATTAAAAACAATATCACAGTCTTTATCTTTACCAATCACATATTCCTCATCAAAAAGCGGATATTTTTTCCATGAGTTTGCATTATCGGCACTGATCACAATAAATAAAATCGCTTCGTTTTCCGGGTCATTGATTTTTTTGCCCTTTCCGCCAAGAAGAAACATCATTCCCTCTTTTAACGGGCCTACATAACGATTTTCCTTCATGCGGACATAACTTCCGCTACGCATAATATAGGTACCATTTGTACTTCCTAAATCTGCAAAATAAATCGCGCCATTTTCTATTTTGATTTTTGCATGTACGCTGGAAACAATTTTAGAATCTAAAGCAATGCCGCATTTTGAAGCATCCCTTCCGACAAAAATTCTGTCTTTATGAAATTCCCCCAGAGGAATCTCTGACAATCCCTCTTTTTTACTGACTACTAACAGATTCAGATGGGTTCCGCTCCTCTTATACTGCCTTATGTCTATTGCTTGTGTGTATGTCTCTTCCATATTCCTCTCCTACTTGTTCCCTTTTTATAATACTTTAAACTCATCTTCCTTTGTGACACGGAATGTCGTTCCATGTGGCAGATGATAAACTTTCTCTCTTTCTAAAAGCTGTCCGCCATTTAAATAGGTTCCATTGGAAGAATAGTTTACAATACTGTATTTATCTTCTTTGGCATCATAGGCAATACAGCAGTGTTTCCGGCTTGCCTTTTTATTGGATAAGACAAGATTTGACTCACTACTTCTTCCAATATAAATTTTCTCACCATTAAAGATCTGGATTTGCGCCCCATTATATTCCCCGCGGATGCCAATAATCATGCCCGAAGGCACTTGGGATTTCTGTGTAACTTCTCCCGTCATTGTCGTTGTTCTCTTCTTTGGTGTATTGGATGGCTGTGGTCCTGCCCCGCCTGGAGTTTTTGTATAAATCGGATTCTTAAATGCATCTGAGTCAGACCATGTTGTAATCGGGCGTTTTGGTGTCTGTACAGATACCGAGGAACCTTGTCTTTTTTGTGCGTAAATGGCATCTTCTACAAACGGATCTGGTTTTTGCATCTGTCCTGGTGCGCCTTCTTTCGAAGAAAGAACCAAGTCTTCTACAACTAGTACGATAGCAATAATGACAAGTAACCAAAAGCCGATCTCTCCCTGGAACTTTATCATGGAAGAAACAGAATTGCTTACAGAGTCTCCAAAGAGACTAGATAAATTCCCCGACACATCTGCCAATGTGGACATGGCATCCTTAATTTTTGACTTAATAATAGCCTGGCATAATAAGAGGCCGCCTGCACTAAAAATTAAGGCAAGTCCCGGCATGATAGCAAGTGTCTTTGTAAACTGCCCGCTTTTCATTGCCAGACCATGCATCACTGCAGAAGCAATAAATAATATTAGCGGAATCACAAAAATCACAAGTACCATCAAAATAATATATGTTTTTATCCCCGAAAAAAAATCGCTTCCTAAATAGTTTGCCAGCTCTGAGTTAGCCAGATTATTTACATTTCCCATAACTTTTAGTAAATCCATTCCTGTCAGTTTTTCCATGACTTTTCCAAGTAATGGCACAGAAATACCAAACTTTAAATAAGGAATAAATAATGTAATCAGCGGCAACAGTGAACATACAATACACTGTATAAATAATCCCTCTTTTTTATTCTTCATTTTCCCTCCATCTCCTCTTTTGCTTTCTCATTGACTTTCCGTCAAATAACGCAGAATATTTTTTCACATCTGGTATCTGTAAAAATTTAGTTGTCTAAAACGCAGGTATCAAGATAGTTTTCAAACTGGACACGTCCATCATCTTTTTCCAGGGAAGAGGCAAGATTAATAGTCCATGTTTCTGAAAATCTTTTCAATGCTTCCTTATTTAACGGAAGCCTGTCTTCTCTTTCTTCCTTCATCAGATATTTACTTTGATTTAATGCCATATACATTACAAAATCCTCTGCTTCCATTCTTGCCTGTACATTTATCTTACTGGAAATACTGATATATTCTGAAAAATCAACTTTCATTTTTGTAGATTTATCTGGATACAAAATATCAAGATTCATGTATTTCTTACTCTCAATAATTTTATGATAATCCGTCCAGTCTGTAATATAGTAAGCAGCCTCTCCATTCTTAAACTTTCGAATCCCCTTTTTGCTATTTACACTATTTTTTGTATCAATATGTAAGCCGGAAGATAAATCTACTACCGAATCTTTTACCTGATAAAGTTCTGTCTGTGCTTTTTTCCCTTTAGCTGATAACGCAAACTCCGAACTATCATTTATTGCTTTTTTTACCGCTTTTCCAAGATTACGATTCTCAAGAATCAATGGGACATTAAAAGATAACGGCATTCTTTTTTCATCTTGTTTTTTCTTGTAATATTGATTTAGATAATAAAAATTCTCCTCAGAATCTTCTATCGCATCTACAACATATTTTTCCATGTTCTCTGCATCCGCTAATTCTTTTTGTGAGAAATCATCACTGACAAAGATTGCCGGACTCTCCTTCGTTCCTAACTTTTCAAGTACTGTTTCCTTATACTTTTCATCCGCTACAGGAACAATGGAGATTTCCTTATCATAATCAATACTATAGTCATTGACTACTTCTCCATAATAGTCTTTTTTACTTTCTGGCACATAGAACTCAATTTTTCCGCTATATCCCATTTTTACAAGACGAGTATGATTTGTAATGCCCCAGAAAGCGCCTGCACAAAGAAGCAATGTAAGAACGACTGCAACAGCCATTTTTAAAACGCTATTTCCTTTTTTCTTTTTCTTCTTTGGTTTTTTCTTTGCTGGTGTCTTATCAATCTGATGGCCTTTTAATGCCTTCATAAACTCTTCGGAACTCTGGAAGCGTTCATCTTCGTCCATTGCCATCGCCTTCATAATAATATCACTTAAGTACTCTGGCACTTCAGGATTTAATTCTTTTGGCGGTCTTAAATCATCGTGCATTGCCCTTGCTAAAGATTCCTGCGGCTTTTCTCCTGTCGCTGCCTGATACATACAGGCCCCCAGCGCATACAAATCTGTAAAAGGTCCCTGTCTGCTCTTGGTTCGGTACTGTTCCGCCGGTGCATAACCAGGTTTTACGATTGTTGAAAAGTTACTGCTTTCCTCCCCGCTTGAAAACCTGGCTGCTCCAAAATCAATGACCTTTACTCTGTGATTGGAACAAAGGAAAATGTTATCCGGGCTGATATCGCGGTGAATAATATGGTGGCTGTGAATCTCCTCTAAAGCGGCAAGCACATGAAGCGTAATGTCCACAACTTCCTCGCTAGGAATCCGTCCTCTCCGTTCCTTTAAATATTCCTTAAAAGAAACACCATCTAAGTATTCCATCACAATATAGGCGGTATTATTTTCTTCAAAATAATCATACAGGGCAACGATATCTGGCTGAGAAAACTCTGCCATATTCCGGGCTTCCACCAAAAAGCGGTCAACACCTTTACGGAAAACCTCCCGATTCTTTCCCGAATAGACAATAACATCGTTTTGCCCTGGCACACGGCTGACAACCCCATTTGGAAAATACTCTTTGATTGCAACAACCTGCTCCATCTGTGCATCCCATGCACGATAAATAATTCCAAATCCACCACTGTCTATCGCTGTTCCGACAATATACTTATGATTTAAGATTTCTCCCGGAGCCAAATGATAGGCCTCTGCTGGCGGACTGCCATCGACATATCCACAGTGCGGACAGACCTCATATTGCTCCTCATATTCTTTCATACAATTAAAACATCGTTTTTTCATTGCTTTCCTCCACGCCCCATTTGTGGAAATGGGGCGATGTTGTTTGGATTATTTGATTTTAACTTTTTTGTTACCTTCCTGTTTTAACTCTTTTGCAAAGACTTTCTTGCTTTTTTTCGCTGCTTTGGTCTTTAAGATAATCTTGCACTTTGTTACTTTGTAGAAAGCGAAGATTTTGCACTTTGTTACTCTGCCTTTTACCGTTACTGTTCTTAAGCCAGTACATCCATAAAAACCATTTTCTCCTATAGTTTTTAATGTAGAAGGCAGATTTATCTGCTTAAGCTTTTTGCAATTTGCAAAACAAGATTTATCTATAGCTGAAATTCCTTCTGGAATCGCTACACTCTTTAGTTTTTTACATTCTGCAAAACAAGCGAATCCTATTGTTCCAGCTCCATTTGTATAGGTAACCTTCTCTAAATTTGCACAGCCCCAAAAAGCTGCCATCCCGAGATTTCCCTGTACTTGTGCTGTTTTTAATTTCGGCATACAAGCAAAAGCACCATTTCCGATTTTCGTAACTCCTTTTTCAACCACGATATTTACTACATTAGGAATATATTTTTTATATATTCTATTTTTAACTTTACGTTTAATATCCATATTGGCTGTTGTTTTCACAAAGCAATTTTTCATCGCGCCTTTTCCAAAAATCGTCAATGTATTATTAGAAAAACGATAATATACATTTGTTCCACAATTATTTTGTTTGATAAGGGTTTCTGCCTTTGTTAATGTACTTACATCTTTTCTTATGGTATCTTTCTCTTTTTTTGAAAGAGTATTATATGCTTTTCTCGCAGCCTGTACTTCAGATATTTTTTTCATCGTTAAATTAGATACTTTTACATCTAATTTTTTAATCTGTGTTGCCACCTTGGCTGCTTTACCTTCTTTTTTCACTTCACCATAGCTAACTTTACATACAGAACAGATGGCTTTTTTCTGATAAGTTGCCTGCCCTCCACTGTGTTTGGCTACATCTGTTTTGTCCGTACAACCTTTTGTCTGGCACTCTCTCCAATGTGATGTCTCATCATGTTTCCATTCGCTTCCGTAATTATGTGCTCCAAGTTCTCCATATTCCTGACCACATACTTCACATTCAGCTTTCTTTTGGCACGTTGCCTGGCCTCCAGTATGTTTTACTTCTTCTGTCCTTTCTGCACAATCTTTTACCATACATTCTTTCCAATGTGTATTTTCATCGTGCTTCCACGCAGTATTAAAAAGGTGTTCGCCCTGTACGATAAATGTTACATCTTGATATCCCTCTGATGAAATGGAAATCTTATCATTTTCTGAAAGTGCAGTTTTTATTGTAATTGTTCCGCCTTCCGCATTGATTATACATTTAGGCATAGGAATTGTTTGTTCATTTTTTTTAATTCCTATAATATTGGACATCCACTCTGTTGCTTCTTCTAAATTATAGGTAAAGCTACATTCTTCTTTTGTATCATCTACTTTAAAACTTTCTATGGTTTTTGGTGGTTCTGCATTACTTTCCGCTTTTACAAATATTGTTGGACTAAGAAGTAATGCCGCAAAAAGTATGTAGGACCATGTTATTCTTACTATACTTGTTATTTTTTTCATAATTACTTATTTCCTCTTTTCCTCAGTGCTTATATCCCAAGCTTGGTTGTTCTATTGAGCTACCTTTAGACCCTGAATTTGTCTTTTTTCTTCCAGAAGTCTTTGAACGTGATCTACTGCTACTACTTCCTCCTCCACTCGATGGCTGTGTTGGTTCTGGTCCGGCACTTACTGTAACAACAACACTATCTCCCTCATGGATTCCACCTTGCTGGCTCTCTTCAATCTCATTTTCTTCATAGCTACAGCTATAAGATGTGCTAATAACATTTCCCTCTAGTACAGAAAAACTATACTCATTCTTTCTCTCTATATCTAGTCCCTTATCTTTTAATTCCTTTTCCACATCTTCATATTTAGAATTCTTATAAGTATCTTCTACTTTAATTCGTTTTGGTCCACGGCTTAAACAGAGAAGAATTTTATCACCAGTCTTGATTTCGTCATCATCCCCCATTTCAACTTCTTTTCCATCATCCTTTAACTTTTTAATCATATAGGCATCGCCAAGAGATGCAACATTCTTTGTTGTATAATCTGCTGTTTGTGATATTCCTACATAAAATCCTTTTTTCTTTGCTTCATCAAGTGCATTTTGTATATTATTTTGAAGCAGTTCCTTTGCCACTATTCCAGCATCCTGACCTTCGGTGATATCTTTTCTTCCCGCACTATATACAAGTGTTATTTGACTATACTTTAATATTTCCGAATTCATATTCAGTGAATATTTTTGATCATCTGAAGATCCCTTACAAATCCTCAAAAGATATCCCGGAATAATATTACTTTCAATTTCGCTACTATATATATTAAACACATTTTTTAATATATTTTTATCATCTTTAGAGAGCTCATAATTCAATATCTTTACATCTGGACCAAGTACATCATCATTATCTAACGTTATGTTAGATGCCGTAACAGTGACGCGAATTGTAGAGCCTATTTCTGCCACTGTTCCAGGTTCCGGATCCTGCTTTGTTACAATATCTGTTTTCTCACCTTCCTGTACTTTCTCAGCATCTGTTCTTTTTAATTTAAATCCGGCATCTTGGGCCGCTTTTTTTGCCTTTTCATATGGTGTCTGATTTGATACATTTGGTACGGGAGCCGTTTTTTCTGTATTCGATGTAACCTTTTTCTTCTGTGTCATATTTGCTGTATTTTTCCCTTTGAAATGTCCAAATGCGATAAAACCGCCTACAGCAATACATAAAACAAGAACACATGGAAGAACGATACGCAGTATACCGCCGCTGCCAGAAGAAGATTCTTCTCTTTTCTCATGTCTTGCCCCTTCTGTCTTTCTTCTTTCTGGTGCTTTTTTCTTCTGCACAGCCGCTGGTTCTTCTACTTTTTGCACTAGCCGTATGGAGACAAAAGACTTCATCAATTTTTCTACAGAGTTTATTCGGTTATTGCTGTGAAGAGCAAGTCCATTCATCAAAATGGCATCCTGATTGGCTGTCACTTTTACCCTTCTTGAAAGAGGTGACTTTACCGTATCTTTTGTTATGCGGGATACGCCGTCCTCTATTTCTGTTCCAGTAATCATCTCATACATAATGGCACAAATACTGTATACGTCCACCGAACCATCTATCTTCTCATGACGATTGCGAATTTCCGGTGCTTGATATCTGCTGTTTTCCCCTATGGTTTCCATCGGCGCATCTACAAAGCTTCGGCTGTATCTTCCGCTGTCCATAAGGATAACTTCCCCGGAATCTACTAAAAAAATATTTCCCGGGTGAATATTTAAATGGAGAATTCCCTTCTGATGAAGCCTGTCTGTAATATCCATTACCGGCATCATCAAAGCTAATGTTTCTGTTATAGAGAAGCGCTTTTTCTCTGCGATTGCCTCTTCTAATGTCTTTCCATTTAAATATGGCATTACCATGTATGCCGTTGCATTTTCTGTAAATACATCCTGTACTGGAATAAGAAATGGTACGGAAACAGAGTGAAGGTCTTTGGCTTCTTTTAAGAACTGGGTAAACCCTCTCTCATAAAAAGTCTTTTGTTCTCCACCCGCTCTGATTCCTATACGATTGCCCCCATCTACACGGCTGCAAAGCTGGGAAGGATAGTACTCTTTTACAATAACCTTTTCCTCCCGCTGCAGATCGTAGGCGATATATGTAATCGTATACAGTCCGATTTTAAGGGCAAATCCCACTTCATATCTTTGTGCAAGAACGGTTCCCGGTCTTATCTGTGACGGATCAGGCGCTGTTTCCGCCTTTAGGCCACAATAGGGACAGGCCGTATACTGGGCTTTTTGCTCATTCATACACCCCATGCATCTCTTTCCACTCATTTTTCTACCTCCGCGCTGTTATATTTCCACTTCTGTCTTTAGTTCACATATCCCCAACTATCTAAGGAATCCCCTTTATTTTTAGAATCTGAGTTTGATTTAGATGAATCATTCCCATATCCTACCATTGGCTTTTTAGCAACCCCACTATTTTTAGAAGAGCTAGATCTTGAACTACTACCAGAACTTTTCCCAGAGTTCTTCTTCTTCGAGCTGCCTCCCGAACTTTTCGATGATCTTTCCGTTGTCTTTTCCGGCTCTTTCTTCGCTCCCTTACTTACAACAAGATCAATCGTACTTCCCTCATCCACTTTTTTTCCGGCTTTGACACTCTGTTCTAAAACAATGCCCTCGCCGTATTCATCATTGTATTCAAAAGTAACCGTGTATTTTAATTTCTGCTGTTCTAAAAGAACTTTTGCTTCTTCTAAGCCCTTTTTCACAACATCTGGCACTTTCATCTGCTCTGGTCCATCACTGATTGTCAGTAAAATCTCTGTACCACCAGAAACTTTCTTCCCCTCTTCAATGGATTGTGTGCTAATCGTATTTTTCTTATAGGAAGTGCTATATTCATGCTTACTGATTCCTATATAAATCTGCGATTTTTCCGCCTCTTTTAATGCCGCAGTAAATGTTTTTCCGATCAATTCCGGCATCGTATGGGATTCTTTTTTCTTTATATTCTTCCGGCCTGCTGAAAGAGACAGGGTAACCGTTGCACCTTTTGCAATCTTATTGCCGGCTTTTTCACTCTGCTCTACAACATACTCTGGAATAATATTACTTTCCTTACTTTCTGAAGTTACGGTCCGTATATTGTCTGCCTTTTCTATCTTGGCACATTTCTTTGAAGATATTCCAACATAATCCGGCATCTTTACTTTTTCATTTCCCGCGCTGACAATCACATAAATATTTTTATTATTTTCACCAACTTCTTTTCCTGCCATCGGATCCTGACTGAGAATCACACCTTCTTTTTTATCCGAATTCTCCCGGTTTGTAATGACAATCTGAAGTTCGGATTCTTTTGCCGCATTCTCCGCCTTTTCAAGATCAACGCCGACATAATTGCCAACAACATATTTTTCTTCCTGCTTTTGCTGCTGTATAACTGCTGTATCTTTCTTTGGCTGCTGCATTCGCAGAAATGCTCCAATACAGAGAACACATATTCCTGCAGCAATCACAGGGGGAATCCATTTTTTCTGTGGTTTCTTCACTGGCTGCCCGGTTTCATTATCAATCCGCGGCACTTCTTCCTCGGAAAAAAGCTGCTTTTCAAATGCGTCCATCGTCTGCGTTCTACTGCTTATTTTGGTATTTAATGCGTTAAGCAGAGCATTCTCCTGACTTTTTGTTATTGTGATTCCAAGTGCCGATGGCGCTTCTAACGTATCTTTTACCATACGGGTGATGGAGTCTTCCGGCACCTTGCCTGTAATCATTTTGTAGATGGTTGCCGCAAGACTGTATACGTCAGTCCATGGTCCCTGGTCTTTGTAAAGCTGGTACTGCTCTGGCGGTGCATACCCCTGCTTTACGATCACGCTGATACTTTTATTCTGTGCCAGAGCAGAATATCTTGCCGAACCAAAATCTAAAACTTTTAATTCGCCAGACTTTGTAATAAATATATTATCTGGCGTAATATCCCTGTGAATGAGATTATTTTTATGAATTTCCTGCAAAGAACGAATGACTGGGCGTATCATCTTTAACGCTTCCTCTACCGGCATTATCTTTTCTTTTAACATCTGTGCCAGAGTACATCCGTCCAAATACTCCATAACAAGGTAAGCAGTATTATTCTCCTCGAAAATGGCAAATACATTCACCGTTCCGATAATATCATGAAGCTTCATCAGTTTGGCCGCTTCTTCTTTAAAGGATTTTAAACCATTTCGAAACTGCTTTTTCCTGTCTCCTGTAAAAATCGTAATCTCCTCTGTTCCATTCATTCTTGAGGCACATTCTCTTGGAAAATACTCTTTAATGGCTACCTTTCTTTGAAGAACCTGATCCCAGGCAATATAGGTTACTCCAAAACCGCCAAATCCAAGTACCCTACCTACTAAATACTTTTTATCAAGTACTGTTCCAGGCTCTAAATGGTACATTTCTTCCGGCATCGTTCCGTTAATATAACCACAGTATGGACAGATATCATCAAATGCTTCATAGATTTCCATACAGCCCATACATTGCGTGATTCTTTTGTTCCCCTCTACTTCTTTCTGCATTCATTCCTCACTTATTCTGCTGGTTTATTTACTTTTTCCCAGCTTAAATACGTTCTCCTCATTTCCAATAATAATGGTAGTTCCTGCATTAAGCCATGTCTGTTTTTTGCGCTCTAATCTCGTTCCATCTGGCAGATATACTCCATTAGAAGAATAATCTACGACTCTGTACTGACCGCGTTTTGGATCATAATCGATAATGCAGTGATGTCTGCTTATTTTAACACTATTTAAAATAAGATCATTATTTTCCTGACTTCTTCCGATACGGATCTTCATGCCTTCTTCTAATGGTATTACCGCACCAGTGTATTCTCCACGAACACCTTCTAAATAACCTTTTTTCGGTTTTGATGCACTGGCTTTTACGGCAGAATGTATTGATGTGCCCTTTGCTGCTGTAACATTTGGCTTCTCTCTTCTTTGTGGTTCTGGCTGTATTGTTGGCTGCTGGAACTTTGGAGGAGCCGGTTTACGTCTCTGTGCATCCTTCTGTCTCTTTTGCTGCTGTCTTTGTTCTTCTGCTTTTGCTGCTGCCTTTTTCTTTAATGCAATAATGACACATAAAATAACAAGAAGAATAGCTACACCGATTCCGGCAAAAAGAATAATCTTCTTATTTGCTTCAAAGAAGCTCTTTTTTACTTCCTTTGCCGTCTGATAATAGTATACATCATTTTTATTGCCATTTTGTTTTACAACAGCAATGCCGCTATTGCAATAGCTTGCATTTAAAAGTTCGTCTTTGCTAAACTCACCAAATTCTACAACGGTTTTCCCATCTTTATCTATCACACCATACTTGTCATCTTCGTTTTGTAAAAGGACAAAATCATTTCCAACAAACTTTACATCTTTCCATGTACCTTTTATAACATCTTCTTTTGTAAGGCTGTATAATTTAAAACGATCCTTCTTTTCATTTTCAAACTTAAGAAATGAAGTCTGTCCTTCTTTTTTGATATCCTGATTCTTCTCTTTTTCAAGTTCACTTTCTGTCATAGTTCCTGACTTTAAGCTGTCGGTATTTTCCTTATAGTCTGCAACCTCAATATCGTTTTTATTGATAGCCTTTCCTGATGTGTCTATGATCTTAATGTTATTATCCATATCTACCGCAAAGGCTTTTCCATCCCTAAACTCGCCAATGCTCTTATATTTTGATGTGCTTTGTCCATCTTCAATGTTATAAATAACTTTGAATCCATCATCCATCTGCATATCTGCTATGATATTTTTATCGGATACTGCTTTAATCAGTTTAAGACTTCCCTTTACTGTACTGTCTTTATCCTTTACCCATTCTTCCTCTGGAAGAATATCCTGTGTCTTTTCATCTTTTTCATACACTTCAATATTCTGGTCTGTCTCTAAATTACCTGTCAGCTGCGTTGTATACTTTTGTACTGCATAGTGGGTATCTCCGACCTTTACGGCAAGACTGTTTTTCTTCTTATCTAAAAGAGTGTTTTCTTCTAACTTTACTAAGGTATTATCCTTCTCATTACGAATGTCTTCTTTCCCCCAGAAAACAGTATCTGAAATAACAGAATAACTTCCAGAACCTGTAAGCTGTTTCTTTTGTTCCTTTCCCTTTAAATCATAGAGATATGTTGTATTTCCGTTATATCCGGCTGCAATGGTATTTCCATTACTATATTCAGATACTTTTTCAAAATCTAAAGGAACTAATATATTCTCATCATAATCTACAATTCCCCAGTTTTTGTTTTGCTTTACCTTTATGTACTGATACTGAATGGTATCTTCCGGGAACTCCATCTCACTATAGTCAAAACCAACCGCTTTTTCCCCTTCACTATCAAGCAGACCATACTCTCCTTTTTGATTTTTCGCAATAAAATATCCGTTTGCTCCGGCAACCACCTGATATTCTGTCTCAAAATCATACTTTTTCTCCGCCTGCACATTGAGCTGACTTGTACACATCACTGCTGTAAGAAGAAATACTCCCACTTTCTTACATAAACTAAATCTTTTTCTCATATTTTTTCCCTCGTGTCTGTTACTTTGTTTCTATTTTAAAATAATTAAAGATTATTTCAAATATTTTTATTCATATTTTTTTATCAAGTCGATATTTTTCTTTTCTATCTGGCTAAGCTCATTCTTTTCATCAAAATCAGATGGCTCAATTGTTCCTGAATACCAGCTTTTTTTATCAAAATAGATTTGGAGATCTGCACTGTCAAACTTTCTGTGATGACGGGCATAAATCTCATTCCTTGCTATTCTTAACTTACTTTTAGATAGTCCGCTAAGATCAGAATCTGTAAGTTCCCTGATACTGCTATCTGAAATAATATACCCATCATCTGTACTGGATGTTCCTGAGGATGTACTTGCTGTCAGTGTTCCATCTTCTGCTTTCTTTAAGAGCTCTACATTGGCCTTCTCATACTCATTAAAAACATCCTCATCAAAATCGGATGGTGCAATTGTTCCTGAATACCAGCTTTTCTTATTAAAATACTCCTGAATCGCTTTATCATTAAATCTTCTATGCCGACGGGCGTAAATCTCATTCTTCGCAAGTTTCGCATCCCGTGTACTTAAACGAAGGGCTTCTTCTTTCGTAAGCTTTCTGGAATCACTATCTGAGAAAATATACGTATCATCCGTTGCGGCTGTGGCCGTGTTCTGACTTTGTGCTGCAGTCGTTGTTGCCACAGTTGCCTGTGTTGTTGCAGCTGTTGTAGCCTGTGTCTCCTCTGTCGCTGCCTGCGTTGTTGCTTCTGCTGCTGCCTGTGTGGAACTTTTCGTGCTGTTATTGTCCTTTTGAGAGCTACTCTTTTTTCCACTAACCACAAATAAAATAACAACAAACACAACTGCTGCTACTGCGATAAGAAGAGCAATAATTACTTCTTTTGTCAGTCCCCCACGATTTTTCTTTTCCGGACCTCCTGGATATCCTCCACTCATGTTAGGATTCCACTGACTGTTTGGATTCATATTGTTCCAGTTTTGCTGGGAATTATCTGGATTCCAGCCTGGCTGCTGACTATTTCCAGGATTCCAACCCGACTGCGAGTTATTAGGGTTCCAGCCATTTTGTGAAGAATTCCCTGAATTCCAGCCTGACTGCGGGTTATTTCCTGTGTTCCACCCACCATTTTGGCTGTTATTACTTTCTCTGTATCCCATACTTTCTCTCCTTTTTAATTTTCTTTTTATTCGCTAAAATTTTTACTATAAAAATACCATTTTATAGTAATTTTTGCAATAGTCTGAAAAAAAACAAACAATTTTTATTAATAAAATTGAAAAGATTTTCGTACATTGCAAAAAGGGCTTAAATGCGTGCTTTTCATACTTCTATTTTTACATATAATGCCATACCGTTTCATAACTTGACCCTTTTTGCCGCTTAAAATAAAAAAACTCTACCAACGACTACTATTATTTGTGAGGAAATATGCTACTATATAGCCTTTCCTTACTCTAATATATCGTATGATAGAGTTTTATTTTTTATTTAGTTAGGCTTCCTATCCCCCAAACGAAATATACATCTATGGATGTGGAAAATTTTAATCATATTACCTTGTTGAATTACATTTAAAAAATTAATCCTACCAATATGATGAATAATTAAATAAATTCATAAGACTATTAGTTACTCCGTCTCCCAAAATTGTAAGAATAATTGCATATGTAATAATGTATAAAATCACAAACACAAAATAAGAATACATTTTCTTATCGGGTGACAAATGCACAACTTCTCCATAACTAAAAATACCAATTAAAAATGTGTGGAGAATACTTATCCAAAAAACAAACAGACATAACACGATGCTTCCCTGTGTTCCAATCATAAGCAGGAAACTCTCTACAAGAAGATATGCTGTGCTCCATATAGCCTGTACTCCATAGAATGACAAAAGCTGTGCATATGTTATCTCCGCTCTGAAAAATACTCTTGCAGAAAGAAGCATTAAAGCTGCAAGTCCAAAATAGCTAAATGCTGCCACAAGTTCTACACCAATGATGATTCTTCCCCACGGCACATATTCACCAAAACCAAATAGATTATCTTTTGCAATCGCCATAACGATAACCGCTAATACAAGTAAAACAGCCATATTAATTAATATCATTGTCGTTCCGAGTATTGCGCTATTCATCTTGCCAAATTCTATCGCAGTATGTACTGGACGAATAAATATATCCCTGATTCTTGGAACGACAAACTGAAAAGAAGAAGCAAAATCGTTCCCAAGATTCTGTCCATTGGAACTTCTATTATAGTGGTTGTCCATATTGTCAGCTATGTAATCCGGTGAAACCGTTCCACGTTCTTCTTCTATAATACGAATCTGAAATACTGCTGTTCTTCCACCGGAACCTACACCAATAAATGCACCATCTCTGACTGGACACTGTCCTCCCTGACCTTGCTTACCGATAAGCTGACCATTTACATAAGTTCCATGTGTACTTCCTGCATCAGAAACATAAACATTCGGCGGCACGACATCTATCACACACTGATGCCTCGAAATACTGTTATCTTCGGGTGCAGTTGTAACCATACTGCCCTTTTCTCTTCCTAATGTGATCTGCCCGCTTCCATTAAATCGCCATTCCCTGCCGGTCATGATTCCGTCCGTACATTTGATAATAATCTTCATATTTTCCTCCCTGTATCGATAAATTATACACCTAATTCCTCAAGAAACGCCTCACATCCCTGAACAATATCATCATAAGTCACATCAAAATTACCAGTATACCACGGGTCTGCAATATCCCTCTTAACCCCTGCATATTCTAATAGCAGATGTACCTTGTGCTTTGGATCATGACCAATGATCCTCTTTACATTATTGATATTCCACTGATCCATACACAACAGATAATCATAGGTAGTATAATCTTCTTTGGTAAGCTGTACCGCCGCACGCTTTTTATGAGGTATCCCCATCTCATCAAGCTTCGCCCTTGCACCCGGATGCAGAGAATTACCAATTTCCTCCCTGCTCGTTGCACAGGAAGCAATAAGGAACGAATTCTCCATTCCCTTTTTTTTCACCATATCCTTTAAAATAAATTCCGCCATTGGTGATCTGCAGATATTGCCGTGGCATATCATCAAGACTTTAATCATATGCTCCACCCCTCTTTCTTTTTAAATCTATTTTACCATAAATTCTGGGGTTTTTGTAATTTTTTCAAAGATTCTATTTCTGATGGAGATTAATTTATTCAATTAGATATGAAAATGTATTTCTTCTGTTTCCATTATATTTTTTAAGACTCATATTTCGGAGCTATCTGTGTTGTCCATTCAAATATCTTATTTAACACCTTATCCACAAGAACCGTATAAATAGAAGCAAATACATTGGCCCCAATACGAAGTACAACCGCTCCTGTCATTCCAAATAACCCCGAAGCAATGGACAACGCACCAAACGTATTAAACACGGTCTGCCACGCGTAACCTGCAGAATATCCCACGCCAATTCCACCGATAATTCCGATATATGGATACATTGATTTTGGGAGAACAATATAAAGTACCACAAAAATGAGGGAACCTAAGATATTATAAGGCCCTCTTAATTTAGCCCTTGCAACTAAATCACTGGAAAATGGCAGACAAACGGACATACAGGCGATTCCTGCCCACATCGCTCTTGGTAATCCTAATAAAGACATAATGAGTAATGCGGTAGAAACAATTACTGTCAGTCGAATATACCACCAGTTTCTTGCCGAATGAAGATTAAATTCTCTGAACAAATCAAGAAATGTCCGGCGATATGGCCGATTCTTCTGATTCTTATAAAATACTGCCATGCAGATAGCCATTCCAATGAGTAAGCTTATTACTCTCATACTATACTCTTCTCCAGTAACATCATATCCCTGTAATAATAAATATCCTAATACAAATGTTGAATGATTAGACATGATCACGTTATGGCAGCCAAGAATCATCAGTAACATAATACAAACAAGATTTACAAAAAATGCAGGTATCGAGGCTAAAGTGTTTGTAAATCTCGGCCCTATGATAAGGATCCCGAAAATTCCTGCAATACACAAAAGACCATGTGTTGTTTTAATTCCGAAATCCGCCTGTCTTAATACAAGCAATGCTAAGAGAACAACAACTCCTGCAACACTGTTTCCAGAACCAAATACTGCGCTAAACAGCGTTACTAAAGCAAAGCAGAAAGCCACAACAAGGTATACCTTAACATTATAAATTAGGATGTGCCTTCTCTTTTCCTTCGGGTCTGTTGTCTTTTTGATCAATTCTTTTGAACCAGTTGAGCTAAGTTGCAGCTCTTGATAAAATGTCATAAATTTCCCACCTTTTCTCTTTTCATAAAATGAATTTATCGTCAAAGTGAAATACAATATACCTCAAGCTACTCTAATTTGTCAAGCATATTAAATCAAAGAATTTTGGCATAACCATCATAAATTCTCATATCTTTGTCTGAATTGGGTTATAAATATAGCTAAATTGAACTAAATATTTTTACATAATTATACAATTCTATTCGTAGGTGGTAGGTAGTCCGTACCTGGATTTTACCTCCAACCAGTGCCATAATAGTCTTATGATTATTAAACGTCTTAAAAGTTCAGTACTCAACTTTTAGGACTGGTTAGGAGGCATTTCCTATGAGTTCTATTACTACAGCGGTTGCTGCTGACTATCGGTTGCAGCAATGGGTTCAGTTGGTTAAAGTATGAATTTACACTACTCTCAAACTTGACCTTAGTAATTTCGATACTAGTAATGTTTTCTACCATATGAATCTACACTACTCTCAAACGAGTCTTTTCAGGAATAAAATCTTTGGTTAGTTTTTCTACCATATGAATTTACACTACTCTCAAACGCAATTTCTTCTTGTTCCAGTGCACATCCTGTTTTTCTACCATATGAATTTACACTACTCTCAAACATAAACCTTGCTCCGTCTTAATAACTGGGGGGTTTTTCTACCATATGAATTTACACTACTCTCAAACGATAGGCACTATATCCAGACGGTGCAACCAGTTTTTCTACCATATGAATTTACACTACTCTCAAACGTCATCTTTCCGAGGATTGGAGCAATCCTGTTTTTCTACCATATGAATTTACACTACTCTCAAACTTTTGAAGAATTATATTGACCCTCGGCTGTGTTTTTCTACCATATGAATTTACACTACTCTCAAACTTCTGTGACTGCTGGAATGGAAAATGTTTCGTTTTTCTACCATATGAATTTACACTACTCTCAAACCAACCAGTATTGCATCCGCAGTTACCGTACGTTTTTCTACCATATGAATTTACACTACTCTCAAACCGGACACCTTTGCATCGCCGGAAACCTCTGTGTTTTTCTACCATATGAATTTACACTACTCTCAAACGTATTCATTCACCATCAAAAGTGTTTGACGGTTTTTCTACCATATGAATTTACACTACTCTCAAACTAGCACTCTTTGTATTTATGTTATGAACCTGTTTTTCTACCATATGAATTTACACTACTCTCAAACCTCAATTTTTAAGTCATGCCACTACGAGGCACGTTATATTTCCATATGGCTTAGTATATAACACACTTATCTTTATCAATTATATACTTATTTATGCCTAATGGCAATCTGTTATCATCATTTTCTATAAGCACTATCGTAATACACTGATATTCTGTCCATTTTTCTAAATGATAATAATCCCTTTCCTTTAAATAAGCTTTACATCCCACCAGAAATAATACATCAATTTTTAAGAAATCATAATTTATTTTGGCATAATCTATTAACTTCTCACAGAAACTCCCCTCTGGATCTACTAATTTTATTCCTACATTTTTTAAAATATCAGAAAGACTGTATTCTTCCTCTATGCAAATAGGATATTCCGAAATATTTTTTACTTCGTCCATAAGTTGTAATAATTCTGCATGATTTTTTATGATTTCATCATTTAATCCACTCATTTGTATTTGCTCTGTAAGATAAGCAAATAACTTTTTGGAGATTTTAGAATTTTGAAAACTCAAATCTCTTGGAGAAAAAATAATATCACAGCGCTTACTCATATCAAGTAATTCATTTTCTTTTCCATAGAAAAGCAATTTTTCCTCTATTCTATGAATTTGATTCCATAAAGCTTCAACTAAATAAGTATATTCTTCCGAATCTTCTAAAATAAGTGCATTTATTCTTCCTGTTATCAAATCACTTTCTATTCCATTTTGATGACTAACAAATATCATAATATAATCGTCCTCTGGTCTGAATCAATAATCGTAGAGCCTTTTTCTCCAACTACATATTCCATTTTGGAATATTGTTTTTCGGTAATAACAAGCATTTGTACAAGTCCGTCTTTCGGTTTATGTTCTTTTACACTTGCTACAATACCATTCGCTACTGTCGTATTTAATGCCAACTTGCTATACACACTTTCCTGCATCATAGCAAAACCTCTTTTTAAAAGAAACTTTCTAAAATTCCGATATTCTTTTTTATCTTCTAAAGTAAGTGTCGGCAAATCAAAAAACACAATCACTCTCATAAATCTATAACTCATATCACTTCATAAAATTTAATTAAAGAAACATCATTTTCATTTAATGCATCAAAAATACTTTTACAATATATTTTTATAGCATTACTGATATACTGATGTTTTCCATCAATCATTACTTCGTCTTCTAACATATATATAAAATTCATTTTTTCTTCCGAATCAAATTTCTCTGGCTTATTCTTTACTACAATACGGTCAACAAGAATACGAAACGGTTCCATCAGATCAGAAGATAAATTAAATTGATTAAACATATTGTTATGAAACAATCCCAATTGGGTAATATATCCATTTGCAATCACTTCTCTGTTAAAACAGGATAATAAAATTCCATATCCGTAATTTAATGCTGCGTTTATCGCACAATCCTTACTTCTGGAAAAGTCTATTCCAAATAAAGCATTAAAATAAACCTTTGCTGCATGCCCCTCTCTGTTTGTTTTATCACCCAATTCCATTTCTTCAATATATTGTTTTAACATATCAGCAGGAACTTTCAATTCACATTTCTTCAAATGTTCACTTTGCTGCTTTACCTTTTCAGCTACAATTTCTGTCCATACGTTTTCTTTTACTTCTCGTGTCCATTGTATCTGAGTCCTTATTTTGGCACTGGTATCATGACTACCGTAATATGATATTAATTCAGATTGCGGATTATGTTTTTCATCACAAAATACCACTTTTATTTTATGCTTTATTAATTCGCTTAACAACATTGTCGTTAGAGAAACGGCTGTTGACTCAATAATCAACAGACCAATTTCTCCTATAAATATGCGTGTGGTTGCCTCTGCTTTTCGGACTACCAGATAATCCATCTTATAATCTAGCTTTGCATTACCCGTAACAACCACCGTTCTCCAACTCATACCAATTCCTCTTCTGTTTCAAATAGGCCTGTAACAGATTGATGAATTAATATTAACTTTTTAGTTGGTAATGTGTTTTTATTGTATGCCATATTACCTGCATTTGCAGTTCCGCCAATTTCTTTAAGATTCGTTGATGTGGTTGCATCACATTGAAATAATGCAAGAATATTATTTATTATTTTTGCTTTTTCTCGCAAATCTCCTATTGCTCTATATTTTTCTCTTCCCTTTTCTAGCGTACCTAATTGATTTGCCGGACGTTTGTTATAAATACTTTCTTTTAACTTAATATATAATTCATCATATAAATCATTCAAATCTTCCTGTGTAAAGCCTTCAAATTTTGAATCTGCTTGGTATTGTATATTATTCTCTAAATATTTTTCTACCTTTCTAATATTCTCACTATATTCATCCCTCAAAACTAACTGTACCGCATTTTTTAACAAAACATCTTTCTCTGTTGCTCCCCTTAACCTCGCCAAATATCCATCTACCTTTATCAATGCATTCTTTTTAATCGGATATTTCTTTACAACAACATTTTTATATCCTTTTTTCTGTTCTAAATATTCTTTAATTGTATCTGGCTGTCTACTTGCTATATTAACAATATACACAGGAATTTCTACAATGTGATTTTTCCGTTCTTTCTTTTTACCATCAAACTCTATAAATGCAAATGCTGATGTTTTCGGAGTATTATATCCACCATATTTTACCGAATCAAGATCTTTTTTTAAATTTATTGCCTTATCATTTCCCTTCCTAACCAGCGTTGCATTAAAAAGTTCTCCCTTATCACAATAAGTATATTCTGTATATAAAATATCGTTTCGTGCCATTGTCTTTCTGATTGCATCAATACTGTGCCCACCATCTTTTACTCCCTGCCAGACAACCGTATTCCCACGTTTTACATTATAATCAAATACTCTTCGAATGCTGTAATTCGTACCTCTATTTTCTTTAATCCACTTTCTAGGATTTGATGTGAATTTCGCATTGTAAACATTTCCAACTACGATATTTAAAAATGCATCTTTCGCATGATGATAATCATTAATCCTTCTAGATTTTAGCATTTTATTATCATGTCGAAAATCTGAAACTAAACCTGCTTTCACATAAACAATTTCGGAATGTTCATATAAACGATTCAATAATTCTGCCACCGCTTTTGATGATTGCCTTGTTTCTACTATTTGTCTTTCAATAAATCCTGACAACTCTTCATTAGTGAAATCTTCTGTTCGGGTTAAACGGTCGTATTTCTTTTTAGATATGAAATTACCTTTGTACAACGTATTCCAATATTTTTTCATTTTTATGCGAATATCTGGTGACAATAATTTATTCTGTTTACTATTATTTATCACCTTCTTCGCTAAAACTATATTATCAATACTATCATCTTTAATTTTCGATTGTGGATAAATATGGTCTATGTCCCATTTAGAGTTTTTTTGCATCAATTCATCTATATCAATTTCTTCACCAGAATACATACAACGTCCCATCTGCGTATAATATAAATAAAGTTTCTTACTGTTAAACTCTCGTTCCTCTCTATTTTCAATTTCTTTTGTCCAGTCCCGAACATCATCTTTGCAAGCTGCGTACAACTCTAATAATCTTGCCTTTCTGGAAACTGTTCGCCTTTTCTCTTTTTCTCCTCCTCGTGCCATTTCAATAAAGATTCTTTCAGGCTCACATTTCATGACTTTTTTAATTTCTTCTGTAATCTGAACTGTCTGCCATATCGCACGTTTATTAGCTGGAGACACAATTAAATCTTTTACCGTATTGTCATAACTAACTTTATCAATTTTTCCTACTTTATCTGCATTAATTAAATCGATTTCTTCTCTAAAAGTAAACTGCTTGCTTAAAAGCTGCATAAGATTATAATTTGTCTTCCATAAAGCTTCTATAATTGTAAAGTTTTCTCCCGTTTCCCTATCTGCTCCACGAATCCCATTCAAGAAACTAAGAGAAAAATTTCCCCATCCACTATATTTAAAACGACAGATTTTCTTTATCTGATCCTTACTAAATACATTTGGATATTCCCCCTCTATCATTTTTTTCATCATTTTGGAATCATCGTCATAAATCGTTTTCCATTTGATAATATTTTCTACGATATCCTTATATTTGTCTTTTTCTATCTCTTCTCCTAAAATTTGTTTTTTGAAATCCAAATATGAAGTTAATGAAGATTTGAAATCTATATCAAAACCGCTAATATCTTCTAACGTTAACTCTTCATCCTCTTTCTTTAGATAATTAAAAAGTCCTTTCCCGGTAACTTTTGCTTTTGTACAAAATAATTCTTTATAAAGTTCCTGCTTTAAATTTACAGAAATCTTATTTCCGCGAATTCTTAAATTATTCAGTTCATTTAATACCATATATTTCGAATATAATAACGAATTTTTCGGTAAAACATCTTCTCCGATAAGATAGGTACATTTATTTGTCATACGCTGAATAAATTCTTTATTGGACTGCTCCAAATCTACCATTTCTTCAAAGTTCCATGGATAAATCCTTCCCTCTTGTTTACGAACAATCCATGAATTAGCTCCCTGTTCTTTATGACGTGTACTAAGTGGTCCTACATAATATGGGATTCTAAATTTTGCGATACTTATAATTTTCTCTGCTACTGTCCCATACTCATCTTTTTCATTCAAAAATGGTAAATACTTCTTAGCATTATCTAAAATTGCTTTCAATTCCTGAATATGTACCTGATTTGGAATCGTTCCATTAGCCGTTGTTCTCGCCAATGGTAACAAGGTTTGATTTTTCACTTCAACTTTTAATTCTTCTAATACATTCTCGTCTTCTTTCTCTGGCTGTATTTTATCCAGAATTTTTCCTAATGTCTTATAAAAATCTTCTGTACTACATTTTTTCATCGCATAGCTATGTCCATTTTTATAAATAGAGCCAATGTAATTTCCATAACCATTCTTTTCATCGAAGCCATTAAAAAATTTATGATACATTTCGGAGTCGCAGTATTTTCTAATAACTTCTTTTAAAATGCATAAATTTTCCTTGTGTTTGTTATATGCATTAACTTTTGCAAAGGACAGATAATCCTCTCCTGCCATAATCTCAACTAAGACACTCCAATCATACACCGCCTTTATCTTTTGTATCACATCTGCATAATCTGGATATTTTTCTTCCAAAGCTGCACTAATTGTATCTTCATATTTAGGCTCTGTAAATGAAAAACTACTTGTATCTATTTCTTCAAATTGCATATCAAAAATACTATTTATATTTCCTTTTAATCCAGTCAACCATTTAGACAAATTAGAAACGATCGCTTTACAAGTTTTCTCATCCGTTTTATCTTCACATGGTCCACATTCAAATATTTGAATAAGTTCTTTCGCTTTCACAGATTTTTGTTTTTTCCTATCGCTCAAAATTTCTTCTAATCTCTCTATATCATTTATCTCAATCTGATATTTAGAAATCCCATTAAATGAATTTAACATACTTTCACAAACAGATGATAATTTTTTCACATCACTAAAACTTCCATTAATTAAAAAATGTCCTCTATTTTTCAATATGTGATGACATGCCAAATATACCAGACGTACATCATGTACTTTAGAATTTTCTATTAATTCCTTTCTTAAATGATACATCGTTGGATACTCTTTATAATATTGAATATCTGTATAATCTTTATCTGTAAATAACGGAAATTTCTCTCCCGTAGACTTGTCTTCTAAATGTAATCTACTTTCATTTAATCGAATAAAAAATGTAGGGTCCATTTTTGCAATTTCTTCTGCAAATAACTCCTGTAACAAATCAATTCTCTGTTTCTTTCTGGAAAGCCTACGACGATTCGAACGACTTATTCTTCGCTGCTCTGCTGTTTCTCCACCTTCAAATAAACGAATTCCCCACATTCGCTTACCAGCATATTTATAAAGATTATAATTTTCATCTGTCACAGCCCATCCTACAGAATTCGTTCCAATATCCAATCCTAAATAATATTTTTTACTCATTTGTACCTTTCTCCCTTCTTGACAAAAGACTTTACTCCCCCTATAATAAATATATCTCAATAGATTACCATATGAGATACACTACATGTTCAAATAACGAATTTTCGTAGTCACCCTTCGGGGTTCCACGCGGTTGTGGACTAAACTCGCTTAGGCGAGTTTTTTTATTTTTATACATTTCACTTTATTATACCATACATCTTATATTTACCAATATTAAAAATTAAATCCTGATTTGTAAATTTGGTATAGACGAAAAAAGAAAAAATAATATATCCCATCTGCTATGTAGTCGCTATGTTTAAGATGCTTATCCGCATCTTAAACCCGCTCCCAAGCCGCATCTGGGATATATTATTTTTTCTTTTTTCTGACTAATCCAAAGTTGGTGAGGATGAGGATTCTCCAGAAGGATATGGATTTCCATAGAATTAAATCCAAAAAGGCTGACATTCTAATTGTTGGGTATACTTGAAATTTAGTTATATCAGATGTGAAATAACCTTACTCTAAAACTAACTCCGTTGCAAAAATCGTACATACTCCTGCAAGTAAGCTGAGTATCATATAGAGAAAAGCTACCTTGGGATGTCCTTCTTTTATGAGGGTGGTGGATTCAAGTGCAAAGGTTGAGAATGTAGTAAATCCTCCGCAAATGCCAGTCTTTAAGAAAAGAACAAGCTTTGGATTTGAAATAGATCCTTTTGAAGCAAGCATGGCAACAAGAGCGATAGCAATGCAGCCTGCGATATTGATAAAAAACGTTTTGACGGGAAACAGGGTAGTTTCGCAGACAGGGATTAGTCCGATAAGGTAGCGAAGTGTTGCCCCAATGAAACCACCGAGTCCGACAGCAATACAATTTGTCATAGATATCTCCTGGTAATATTAGTGTATTAAAAAAATTAAGAAAAATAGCGTTTTTCTAAGTCTCTAGCTGTAAGATTATAGAATCTGTCATTTTACGCTGTCACATTATAATGTATCAATGGTTACTACGCAACTATTATGCACATAATTTAACAAAAAAGTCAATGAATATTTATAAAATCTCCAGAAGGAAGTTTTAGTGCAGAAGATGGTTCCCAACTGCAGATTTGCACAGTCAGAAAAAAGAAAAAATAATATATCCCAGATGCGGCTTGGGAGCGTGTTTAAGATGCGGACGAGCATCTTAAACACAGCGACTACAGAGCAGATGGGATATATTATTTTTTCTTTTTTCGTCTATACAAACCTACAATCAAGATTTAATTTTTTGGAATTCTTTCACATCTTTTGCGATTTCCCCACTCATAAGTATCATACAAATAAGATTCGGTATTGCCATCAAAGCATTGGCGATATCGGAGAAGTTCCATACCAATTCTAATGTCTGGGTTGCTCCGGTATAAACTACAAGTGAGAAGATAATTCGATAGATCATATTCCATTTATGGGTTCCCATTAAATATTCAAAAGCTTTTTCTCCATGATATTCCCATCCAAGTATTGTGGAAAATGCAAATAAGGCGATACCGATTGTTACAAGATAGCCACCTGCTTTTCCAAGTACTGTGGAAAAGGCTGCGATTGTTAAGGCAGAGCCGACATAAAGCTGACCTGTTGACGGGTCAATCTGTCCAAGTACACCAGAACTTGCTATAGCAAGACCTGTGATTGTACAGACAACGATAGTATCCCAGAAGGTTCCGGTCATATTGATATACGCCTGCCTTACCGGATTGTCTGTTGTTGCCGCTGCGGCTGTAATTGCGGCAGATCCCATTCCCGCTTCATTTGAGAAGCAGCCTCGCGCTACACCGTAACGTGCTGCATTCATCATGGATGCCACGATATTTCCACACAAAGCACCACCTACTGCTTTCACACTAAATGCCATTTTAAATATCATGATAATTCCAGCTGGAAGGTTATGTATATTTCCAAGAATAACAATGATTCCGGCAATAACATAAAATATCGCCATCACAGGAACTACCACAGAGGAAACTTTTGAAATTGTTTTAATTCCTCCAATGATAATTAACAGGGCAAGTACTGTAATTATAACTCCAACAGTGGTTACTGATATTCCAAATGTTGCATGGACAGACGTTGCAATGGAGTTTCCCTGTGTCATATTTCCGATACCGAAAGAGGCAATAACTGCAAAAAGAGCAAATAGCCAGCCGAGGACTGCTCCTAACTTCTTATTTTTCAGGCCTTTTTTCATTGTATACATCGGTCCACCGGACATTTCTCCTTTTTCGTTGACCTCTCTGTATTTAATCGCTAACATACATTCTGAGAATTTAGAAGAAAGTCCAAAACAGGCAGAAATCCACATCCACACTAAGGCTCCCGCTCCACCAGAAACCATCGCTGTTGCAACACCCACGATATTTCCTGTTCCGATGGTAGCTGCAAGAGCTGTCGTAAGAGCAGAAAACGGGGAGACATCTCCTGTTCCACGACTTTTTGTTCTCGCTTCTTTACTCAATGTCTTTTTTAATGCCCACGGGAGATTTCTCCAAGTCAGGAAATTGCACCGAACCGTTAGAAGTACTCCTGTTCCTACTAACAGAACTAACATTACGGGTCCCCATACAAATGAGTCTATCTGTGATACAATACTACTTATTTTAAGCATACTTTTTACCCCTCTCTTTTTTTAGATTTTCGTCTACAAAAGACTTTTTCTGTTATTTCATATAAGAGTCTGCAAAAATTTTTCTGCCCTATTTTGCAATATTCCAGAGCATATTTGAAATACACTCTAAATTTATCTCTTAAAAAGTATACGAAACAACAAAAAGGAGCAACGAAAATCGTTGCTCCTTCAACTTATGAATTAAGTATATCATATATGTCAATTATGTCAATATGCATTTTTAATTCTTAATTCCTGCATTTTTCAGTTTTATAGCTTTGAATTTCTATAATCATCAAAACCTCTATTTGTTCCATATCATAATGGTTTTACCCATCATCTTATTAATATCCATCTCAAATGCTCTTGTCATATCTGCAATAGAGTTCACTTCAACCTGCGCTCCTACGATATTGCTGAGGTAACCGAGAATTTCTGGATATTCCTGATATAATTCAACCGTCTTCTCAAAATCGGCTCTTCCACTTCGACTGCTTCCATAAAGATGAAGCCCCTTCTCCAATACCATACGGGTATTGATCGGAACCGCATATTCTGATACGCCAAGAAGGGCAATTGTTCCTTCTGGCTGGATAATATCAATCATCTGATCAATTGCTTTCTGAGAAGCGTCACCACCTACACACTCAATCGCATGGTCAATCTTAAAATCTTCCGGAATCTCCCATACAAGATGGGTCTCATCGGCAAAAGTAAAACTACTCAACTTATCTTCATTCGTTCCAAAGATAACAAGCTTGGTATCTGGATGCATATAGTGGAAAAATACTGCGGTAATGTAACCTAAGTTACCATCTCCCCAGATACCTACAACATTCTTTCTCGCGTGAGTAAAACGTTCAAAACGACGAAGGGCATGTACACTAACACTGACAATCTCTGTGAATGCAGCTACAGTTCGATCAATATCCTGCGGTAAACGCACCAGTCTGTCTCTGTCTAAAGCGACATTATCCTGCATAAATCCATCAAAACCGCTTGCACGGAACTTTGAACTTCTCAGGTAATTCTCAGCGATAACATCGTCCTTCTCCACTGGTGTATTCGGAATCATAACAACAAGTTCACCCGGCTTGAATTCTCCTGTCGCATCATACACCACATCACCAATCGCCTCATGAATCAGAGCCATCGGCAGCTTCTTTGCCATAACATCCGCCGGACGTGTTCCCTGATAATAACGCTGGTCTGCATGACAGATAGATAAATGCGTTGGACGCACAACTACCTTATCACTATTTAAATCAATATCGTTAAATGCTACTTCAAATCTCCTGGGTGCTACCAGACGATACACTGTATTTAACATTATTTCTCTTCTCCTTTAATCAAAGTTTCAGCAACTCGCAAGTCATATGGATAAGTGATCTTGATATTAAAAACTTCTCCCTCTACTAAATGTACGTCCTGCCCCTTGATAACGAAAATCTTGCAGGCATCTGTAAGAATCTCTTTTTCTTCTTCTGTCAGTCCCTCGTAAAGCTCTTTTAACTTCTTTGCCTTAAAAGACTGTGGTGTCTGTCCCTGATACATAATAGAACGGTCAGGAATGTTACTGATAATCTCATGTCCTGCACTTTCTACAATAGTATCGGAGGCTGGGATAACGGTATCACAGGCACCGTATTCCTGCGCATAACGAATGTTATCTTCAATAATACGATAGGTAAGGAATGGACGAACAGAATCGTGTGTTACGATAATCGTATCATCATCCAGACCATATTCTTTTTCAATGTAACGAATAGAATTCATGATTGTCTCATTACGGGTAGAACCACCCTCAATCACTACAATCTTACTAGAATCATTAAAGTTCTTCTTAACCAGATTCTTCGTATGGTTAATCCACTGAGAAGGGCAAAGTACGATTAACTTCTCAAACTTACTGTTCACATAAAACTTCTCTAATGTATGAAGAATGATCGGCTTGCCACCAACGCTAAGATACTGCTTTGGTTTCTCAACATTTCCCATTCTGCTGCCGATTCCTCCGGCTAAAATTACTCCAAAAACCATGTTTCCTCCTTTATCGGGCATCTGCCCTTTAGCAAGTAAAATAATGTAAACTTATCATATACCAAAGAGGGAAAACTGTCAATTGAATTACTATTTAATTAAGGAATAAGTCAGAAAGATATTTTGTTCCAGTGTTTGTTTTGAAAATATTTTTCTGTACTTTTTGGGCTGCTTCCCTGCTGCTTCCGTCTTCAAAGAGATTTACTAAGAAATCAGCTTCCACAAGGATTTGGTAGTCTAGTCCTTCTATCTCGTTATATGTATGGTGGTGGGCAATAAGGAAAAGTACCCGGTCGATGACCGCTTCATCATATCCCAGTGCAAGTAACATCGGTTCTGCTACTGCAGGGCCTTCTTTTTCCTGATATTTTCCATTGGAACTTCCGTATTTTTCTTCGCTTATTTTTATTCCGATGTCATGAACGATTGCTGCGGTTCGGAGGATATGCATTGTTTCCGTATCAAGGGATTCTGACTCACCAATTAATTTTGCAAATTCGTAGACTTTGAGAAAATGCTGTACTCTTTTGGGGTCTCCGGCGTAATATTCCATCATTTTTTCTATTAGTTTTCTGTCTTGTTCATCCATGATATTCTCTTCTCCTTGTGTTGCCTGAAAACGCCCTGGGGTTCTCCTAGTATTTTCCAGATTAAACTCTCGTAAAAGTGCTTCTTTCATCCTATCTTTCGGTGCCATATTTTCTGTCCAGAGACAATAATTTAATGCTGCCTGGTTTACTAACATACCAAGTCCGTTGACGGTAGCTGCTCCGCGAGCTTTCGCCTCTTTTAAGAACTTTGTTTCTGGTGGATTAAATACAACATCGCATACCGTCATGTTCTTCCTGATATCTTCATATGTTATATCTGGTTTATTTTCATCAGGATAAAGCCCCACATTAGTACAGTTCACAAGAACTTCTGTGCCTTCTGGAATAGGTACGCTTCCTTTCCATGTAAAATAAACTCCCTGCGCTTCTGTTTTTTCAGAAATTAAATCGGCAAGTTCTTTACCGCTTTCTTCATTGCGAGCAACAATATTAACTGTTTCCGCTCCTGAAATCGCACATTCTACAGCTACTGCTCTTGCTGCGCCGCCGCTTCCAAGTACAGTTATTATCCGTCCATTTAGTTCTACCCCTGTCTCCATTAATGATGTGACAAAGCCTTTTCCATCAGTATTTTCCCCAATGAGTTGCCCATCCTGTACACGAATGGAGTTTACTGCTCCAATAATCTTTGCCGCTGGAGAAAGTTCATCCAGAAATGGAATGACTGCAATCTTGTGTGGAATCGTAAGATTCAATCCTCTCATGCCAATGGCACGTATTCCTGCAATTGCATCTTTTAAGTTTTCCTTTTCTACCTTCATGGTAATGTATCTGTAATTTAATCCTTGTGCTGCAAAACCTGCCTCCATCATGGGACCGGTAGGATTTTCATCTACTGGGTTACCAAAAAGACCAACGAGTTCTGCTCTGTAATTTTTGCTCAAAATATTTCTCCTTTCCAAATGTGTCTAAATCATTAAGACTGTTTTTTCAGCACCAATAGGTAATTACGAATCGTTGCCATCCGAAGGCTTTGGCTTCGCTATGTTGTGGCAATATGTGCAAATATTCGTAATTACCTATTGGTGCTGAAAAACCTCCTCTAAACACCTTTATAATATTAGTAAAGTAATCTATACTGTTAGTATCAAAAATTTTTTCGCTATTTGCAATTGTATTCTAAAGATAGTGCTGTCTTAGATTTTGTATTGATAAATAGACTATTAAAAAAAGACATATTTTCATTTGATAAACATTTTACCACGAAAATTTTCTATCGTAAAATGTATATTTTTTATCTTGATTTCGCATCTTAATTAGAACTTAAGTAGTACTCAAATTCGATGTCACATTTCACACAACTAGAATTTCTGCTTTGCAGCATGCCAAAATCAGAACCTTTTAGCATACTATATGGCATTTACGGCTTCGGAGCAAGTGCAAGATGCCCTAAAAGCATTTTGCGCGCAGTGACTACAGAGTAAATGCCATATAGTATGCTGGAAGGTTCGTCTCTTTAGCCAGCCTCAAAGCACAAATTCTCCAAGGAGGTTTTATGGATATTTTATATGTTATTTTTCTGTCTGTTTTTTCTCTAGTTGTCCTTTTTCTTCTGACAAAATTAATCGGTTATCGACAAATGTCAGAGATGAGCATGTTTGACTATATTAGTGGTATCACAATTGGTTCGATTGCTGCTGAAATGGCTACAGCTCTTGATTCGAGTTTTTTAGAACCGCTTACAGCTATGATTGTTTATGGGCTACTGACGGCTTTTCTTGCTTTTATTACGGGAAAAAATATGAAGATACGGCGTTTTATTTCTGGTTCACCTTATATTCTGTTTAATGATGGGCATTTATATGAAGGAAATTTTAAGAAAGGACATATTGATCTGTCCGAATTTCTTGTGCAGTGCCGTTTAAATGGATTTTTTGATTTGAAGGAATTACAGACGGCGATTCTTGAAGAGAATGGTCGCATCAGTTTTCTTGCAAAATCGGAGCATCGTCCTGCCTCACCGTCGGATTTGAATTTATCGCCGGACAAGGAATGGCTGCTTCCAACCTATATCATGGATGGGAAAATCCTTTATGAGAATCTCTTACATTCCGGAAAAGATGAGGAATGGCTCAGGAAACAGCTTTCTGCACATGGCTGTAAATGCCTGTCTGACATATTTCTTGCAACAGGGAATCAACAGAATACTTTAAATGTTTATTTTAAAAATAACCGCAGGGGAAGTAGTGTTATCAAAGAGTGACATCCTTCCCTTCTGTGGAACTTTTCAGTGGTATCCTTAAAGGCATGCATCTTCTTGCCGGAAGGCTGGTAACTTAATTTTTGAATTTTTTCCTCTTTTAGATTTCACACATGAAAGTTTGTCTGTTATAATTGATTCGTTTCTATCATAAATCGACATTTTTCTCAACTTTTATTTCATTTTCTTTTTGTCGGATTTATGGTAGTACATAGGTTTAACAAAATTCATATATAAGTCTATTTTAAACAATGATTTTTTATACGATTACCATTGTTTATATTTTTTACGTCTTTTTTCCGCGTAGCGCGGACATGAGTTTTTTATAGGAACACATTTCTTTTTACTTAGGAAGAAATGTACTCTCAGAATTTCTACTATCTGAACGTATTTGAAAATGCTTTTTTATTTTTCAAACACAATCTAAAACGGATATATGACTGCGATTACTTAACATTTTGAGAGTACACAGAATACAAATTGGAGGATAACATGAAAGATTTAATTGAAATCCGCTGGCATGGTCGCGGCACTTCTGCTTGCTGATGTAGCTTTCAGTACTGGAATGTATGTGCAAGGATTCCCTGAATATGGTCCAGAGCGAATGGGTGCGCCGATTACTGCATACAATCGTCTGAGCAATAAGCAGAACAATTGATGCCAGAAAGATTTCCTTAGAAGCACTTGGAAAGTAGATGCTTGCTGCTATCGTAAAAGTATCCGGTGTTATGGATGACGAAGCTTTCCTTGCAGAGATGCAGAAGTCGTACGCACATAAATTTGCTTCAAAACCAGAGGTGATCGAGGGTAATATGAAGGCTCTCTCCCTTGCTTTACAGGAGGTACAATAATGGTATCAGATATCAACAAACTCGGACTTGATGTAAAATGGAAGGATCTTACTCCGGGATGCACCATCGTCGGAAGCTGTACTGCGTGGACTTCACGAAGAAGACGAAGCGGTTATCACCTGTGCAACCGGGTGCCTTGAAGTATCCTCCTTCATGTATCCATACACTGCATGGAAAGATTCTTTTATTCATAATGCTTTCGAAAATGCCGGAGCAACCTGCAGTGGAGTAGAAGCTGCCTATCGTGCTTTAAAGAAAAAAGGCAAACATAAATTCATTACTTTCGGTGGTGACGGTGGTACATACGATATCGGATTCCAGTCTTTATCCGGTGCAATGGAACGAAATCATGATATGGTTTACGTTTGTTATGATAATGGCGCTTACATGAACACTGGTATCCAGCGTTCCTCCGCAACTCCAATGTATGCTGACACAACAACTACTCCTGCCGGTTCCGAATCTGACGGAAAAGCACAGAATCGAAAAGACTTAACACAGGTAATCGCTGCACATAATATTCCTTATGTTGCACAGACTACCTTTGTGCAGAACTTCAAAGACCTGCACACAAAAGCAGAAAAAGCAATCTACACAGAAGGGGCTGCTTTCTTAAATGTCATGGCTCCATGCCCAAGAGGATGGCGTTACAATACACCAGACATTTTAGAAATCTGTCAGCTTGCAGTAGATACCTGCTTCTGGCCATTATTTGAGGTCATTGACGGCGAATGGATCGTAAACTATGTTCCTAAGAAAAAACTGCCAATCGAAGACTTCTTACGCCCACAGAGAAGATTCAAACATTTATTCAAACCCGGAAAAGAAGAATTAATCGCAAGAATCCAGGCAGAGGTTGATAGAAAATGGGAAGAATTACTGGCAAAAGCTAAATAGGACTTTGCTGCAGGCAAAGAGACGCCCCCGAAGAGAGTCTAACTCCTATATTTGTGACTTTAGTCGCGGCGGTTTGAATGCTCGCTTTAAGCGCTCACATCCAAACCTTGCTCCGAGGCCACA
>ENA-OWPB01000390-OWPB01000390.1-human-gut-metagenome-genome-assembly--contig:-NODE-390-length-58225-cov-5.525477_pt1 | contig 58225 bp, 54 predicted proteins | sample MGYA00248260_ERZ651838 | MGnify/ENA primary metagenome ERZ651838 (study PRJEB26924, sample SAMEA4378304) | human gut metagenome | biome: human gut; feature: human-associated habitat; material: faeces... | reverse complement strand
GTGATCCAGTGGTCATATTTTTTTCATTTGTTCCCATAAGAATCTCCTTTTTCTTCTCATCCTTGTCCGATTATTTTACATAGGACTCTGCCAAAACACAATCCTCTATTGTATTATATGGCACATTGATATTTTTAGCTACCACTTTTGGGTGACATCTTGTCACTTTGACTTGTTAATTAGATTTTTTATAGGGATAATTGTGGATTTGTAAAGAATGCTAATCAGGAGTTGTTGAATAAAGTAAAAAGAGTGAAAAAATAAAAAATTAAATTTATCGGAATGAGAAGTACTTGTTTATTATGATAAATTTGCTATGGCATAAGCGTTTTCAAGTTACGCAAGAAATATTGCAGTACTGTTTTCAGTAAGCTATTATGTTGTAGATAAGGGAGCGGAGAAAACTTACCTTGGCAGCGATTGTTAGCTAACAAGGTAAGTTTTTTGGCTCCTTTTTAATATAGTGTTACGCTTTACTTCATCGAAACCTGTCCTTTATACTTATTATAAAGCTCTTTGATCTGTTCCAGCTCAGACGCAGTCAGCGTATCTTTTGCAAACTGCTTCAATCCGGCAGTATCGCCGCTGGTGATGTAGGAAGAAGCTTCTTTCATTGTATCTGCGGACATATGATTCGTAATGATCTGATCTACGGTTGCACGGTCTGTATCGTTCATGGCATCAAGGATTTCCTGGGCATTGACGCCTGCAATGGCAGATGTATCGGATGTGATTTGTGACTCCAGAAGTTTTTCAGCTACAACACCGGCGGCTTTTGTTTTTATTTTTGGCAAGGCAACAAAATAGCTAACCAGTAAAATAATCACGATAGCAAACAGAAAAACAATAAATTTTTGAAAACGGTGCCGTTTATGTGGATATGCCATAATGTAACCTCCTCTTAATGTCGGTGAGAAAATGCAATGATTCTGAGAAGAATGTAATAGACTACGTTGACCAGAATCATGTATCAAGTCTCATGTGTTGTCGATTTTACCTGTTTCTACTTATTATAGCATGTACGATGTGGCGAAACTGCGAATTCAAAGAATATTAAGAAAATCTTCAAAATAAAGGAACGATTTTTCATCTGGAAAAAGTGCTTTATGCCTTACCCTGAATATTTGCATTTGTATGTAAAAACCGTTATAATCAGAAAACAGGAAAAATGAGGTAAGAAGAAAGGAACACATACATATATGGCAGCGATTTTTTTTGATATTGACGGGACTTTATGGGACAGGGACAATAACATTCCACAGAGCACAAAAGAAGCAATTCATCAGCTTCAGGAGAACGGACATCAGACCTTCCTCTGCAGTGGAAGGACACGCGTGTTTATCAACAGTGAAGAGCTGCTCGGTATGGGATTTGACGGCATTGTCTGCGGTTGTGGCACCTTTATAGAATATAAAGGAAAAGAAATGCTGTACAAAGAGATTGACCGGGAATTATTGAAAAAGGCAGTACAGATATTTTATGATTATGATATTGCCATGGTTATGGAAGGCCGCCATATGCTGTACATGGATGCAGACAAGATCAGCAGAGATGCATACGGAAGATATCTGCTGGAGGTTATGAAAGACTGTATGCTGCCGATTCAAGGGCATGAGGAACAGTGGGAAGCAAGTAAGTTTTCTGTTTTAATCCATGATCGGGATTATCCGGCGGTGATCGAATTATTAAAGGATGATTATGATTTTATGGTTCACGGGGATGTGGCCATGGAAGTAGTACCAAAAGGATACAGCAAAGCGAGCGGAATTGCTTTTGTATGCGAAAAACTGGGAATTGATGTAAAGGATACCTATGCATTCGGTGACAGTGCCAATGATGTAGACATGCTGGAGTTTGCCGGTGTGGGAGTTGCGATGGGGGACGGAACGGATGTGGCCAAAGAGCATGCGGATTATGTAACCAGGGGGTTGCATGAAGACGGTATTTATCATGCACTGAAGCATTTTGCATTGATTTAAAAAATGAAAAAGTGAGAAAAAGTAAGAAAAAAAGAGTATATATGAGAAAAGTGGAAAAAATACACATATATATATGAAATTATTTAGTTGCGATTCAGGTGCAAAAAAACTATTATATGACTATCGGTTAGCACTCAGAAGAAATGAGTGCTAATAAAACAAAAGAAAGCATAGAACTTATATATAGAATAAGGAGGAATCACATCATGAAATTAGTACCATTAGGTGACAGAGTTGTATTAAAACAGGTAGAGGCAGAAGAGACCACAAAATCCGGTCTGATCCTTACAACAAGTGCACAGGAGAAACCACAGGAAGCAGAAGTAATCGCTGTAGGACCTGGCGGAATGGTAGATGGCAAAGAAGTAACCATGCAGGTAAAACCGGGTGATAAAGTTATTTATTCTAAATATGCAGGTAACGAAGTAAAATTAGAGGGTGAGGAGTACATCATCGTAAGACAGAATGACATCCTTGCTGTAGTAGAGTAATAAAATTGAAGGAGGAAAATTATCATGGCAAAAGAATTAAAATATGGATCAGAGGCAAGAAAAGCTCTGGAAGCTGGTGTAGATAAATTAGCAGATACCGTTCGTGTTACATTAGGACCGAAAGGAAGAAACGTAGTTCTGGATAAATCTTTTGGTGCTCCACTGATCACAAATGACGGTGTTACAATCGCAAAAGATATTGAGCTTGAGGATGCATTCGAGAACATGGGTGCACAGCTTGTAAAAGAAGCAGCTACAAAGACAAATGATGTAGCTGGTGATGGTACAACAACCGCTACCGTTCTCGCTCAGGCAATGATCAAAGAGGGAATGAAAAACCTGGAAGCAGGTGCAAACCCAATCGTTATGAGAAGAGGTATGAAGAAAGCAACTGAGGCTGCTGTAAAAGCAATCGCAGCTATGAGCCAGAAAGTTGACGGAAAGAACCATATCGCGAAAGTTGCAGCAATCTCCGCTGGCGACGAGACAGTAGGAAATATGGTAGCAGATGCTATGGAGAAAGTTTCCGCAGACGGTGTTATCACAATCGAAGAGTCCAAGACAATGCAGACAGAGTTAGACTTAGTAGAAGGTATGCAGTTTGACCGTGGATATATTTCTGCATACATGGCAACTGATATGGATAAAATGGAAGCAAACCTGGATGAGCCATACATCTTGATCACAGATAAGAAGATTACAAACATTCAGGAGATTTTACCACTGTTAGAGCAGATCTTACAGACAGGTAAAAAATTATTAATCATCGCTGAGGATATCGAGGGTGATGCATTAACAAACCTGATCGTAAACAAATTACGTGGAACAATCACTGTTGTCGGCGTAAAAGCACCGGGATATGGTGACAGAAGAAAAGCAATGCTGCAGGATATCGCAATCCTGACAGGTGGTACTGTAATTTCTTCCGAACTTGGTCTGGAATTAAAAGATGTAACATTAGATCAGCTTGGTCAGGCAAAATCTGTTAAAGTTCAGAAAGAGAACACAATCATCGTTGACGGTGAGGGTGATTCTGAGGCAATTAAAGCAAGAGTTGCTCAGATCCGTGCAGAGATTGAGACAACTACATCTGATTTCGACCGTGAGAAACTGCAGGAGAGACTTGCGAAGATGGCAGGCGGCGTAGCAGTGATCCGTGTAGGTGCAGCTACAGAAGCAGAGATGAAAGAAAGCAAACTGCGTATGGAAGACGCTCTGGCAGCTACAAAAGCAGCAGTAGAGGAAGGAATCATTGCAGGTGGCGGATCTGCATACATCCATGCAACAAAAGAGGTTGCAAAACTTGCTGAGACACTGGAAGGTGATGAGAAGACAGGAGCAAAAGTAATCCTGAAAGCTCTGGAAGCTCCGTTATTCTACATTTCCGCAAATGCAGGTCTTGAAGGCGCTGTCATCATCAACAAAGTTCGTGAGAGCGAGCCGGGTGTCGGATTTGATGCAGCAAAAGAAGAGTATGTAAACATGGTAGATGCAGGAATCCTTGATCCTGTAAAAGTAACAAGAAGTGCATTACAGAACGCAACAAGCGTTGCTTCTACCTTATTAACAACAGAGTCTGTTGTAGCAGATATCAAAGAGCCGGCTCCGGCAATGCCAGCAGGCGGTGCACCAGGAATGGGAATGATGTAATTCGGCAGAGTGCCTGTAATTTATAATTTTGGTTATTGAAGCCCGGAGAACCAGAAAAGAATACCGCAGCCTGAGAAGGCAGCTTGTATTATTTTCTGGTTCTCCGGGCTATTTAAACTGAGAAAATATCTAAATGTAAATCTGTGTATTTACGATATAAGCAGGAGTGAAAGTCCGAAAAGAATACCGCAGACTAAGACGTCTGCTTGTATTATTTTCGGACTCTCCTTCCTCATAAAACAAACGTTATTTCACAATTTCGGCTAATGGACGGATTTTAATATCATTTTCGGTAAGTGCCTTACGGATTTTTTCTACGAAAAGCAGTGCTTTTTCACCATCTCCGTGTACGCACACGGAATCTGTCTGAATCGGAATATCCTTTCCGGTCACAGCAGTAACAACGCCTTCTTTTACCATACGAATGACGCGGGCAATTGCCTCATCCTCATCTTTGATCAGCGCGCCTTCCTTACGGCGGTTGACCAGTGTGCCATCTTCTTCATAGCCACGGTCTGCAAATACTTCGCTGGCCGCTTTTAATCCACAGTCTTTGGCAGCGCGGATCATTTCACTTCCGGATAATCCCATGACAATGATCTCAGGATCATAGTCGCGGATCGCCTCACAGATGGCCATAGACAGCTCATAATCCTTGGCTGCCATGTTGTATAAGGCTCCATGTGGTTTGACGTGCTGCAGGCGCATTCCGTTTGCCTGACACATGCCGCCAAGGGCACTGATCTGATACAGGGTGTAAGCTTTTGCTTCTGCCGGGGAGATTGCCATATTTCTGCGTCCAAATCCCATGAGATCCGGAAGTCCCGGATGTGCACCAATCTTGATGCCTGCCTCTTTGGTGCGGGCAATGGATTCCAGTATTACGACAGGATCGGATGCATGATAACCGCAGGCAATGTTTGCAGAAGAAATAAGAGGAATGATTTTTTCATCCATTCCGATGGTATAGCGGCCGAAACTTTCGCCAAGGTCACTGTTTAAGTCTACCTGATACATGGTAAAGACCTCTCTTTCTGATTTGAAAATTTATTAGTCCAGACGTAAAATCCGTTCAATAAAGCCGGTATCGGCTTTTCCTTCGCAGAACTCTGGATTTTTCAAAATACGATACTGAAAATCAAGGTTGGTTTCCACACCCATGATTACCATTTCGTCCAGCGCGGAGCGCATTTTCTGCAATGCTGCATCACGATTCGGTGCATGAACAATGACTTTTGCAATCATGGAATCGTATTCGGATGGAATTCGGTAGCCAGTGTAAAGGGCAGTATCTACGCGGACGCCGTTTCCAGATGGCAGATGCAGATGTTTGACCACACCCGGACTTGGCATAAAGTTTTTCTCAGGGATTTCCGCATTGATACGACACTCAATGGCATGACCACGCGGAGTGACATCCTTCTGGGTAAAACTTAACGGCTCACCCATAGCCACGCTAATCTGCTCAATAATGAGGTCTGTGCCGGTGACCATTTCTGTGACACCGTGCTCTACCTGAATACGGGTATTCATTTCCATGAAATAGTAAGTGCCTTTTGGATCTACGATAAATTCAACGGTTCCGGCGTTTGTATAATTTACAGCTTTTGCTGCAAGAATCGCGTCATGATTCATAGAAGCACGCATTTTTTCCGTGATGGCAGGGGACGGGGACTCCTCAATCAGCTTTTGGTGATTTCGCTGTACGGAGCAGTCACGCTCGCCAAGAGCAACCACATTTCCGAAGTTATCTGCCATGATCTGAATCTCTACGTGGCGTGGATTTTCAATGAATTTTTCAATATACATGGTGTCATCGCCAAAGGAATTGGCTGATTCACGCTGTGCCATATTGAAATTAAATTCGAATTCATCTTTGGATTTTGCCACACGCATACCTTTTCCACCGCCGCCGGAGGAAGCCTTGATCATAACCGGGTAACCGATCTCATCGGCAAATTTTTCACCGGTTTCTGCATCGTAGACAGGCTCTTTTGTGCCTGGAACGACAGGAACATTAGCATCCATCATTGTTTTGCGGGCGTGGGATTTGTTTCCCATGCTGTTGATGACATCGGCAGTCGGTCCGATAAAGGTGATACCATACTCGTCACAGAGACGGACAAAATCTGCATTTTCGGATAAAAATCCGAAGCCCGGATGAATGGCATCAGCGCCGACATTGCGGGCAGCTGTGATGATGCGCTCCATATTCAGGTAATTGTTGCGGGCAGGGCCTTCTCCGATGCAGACACGCTGATCTGCCAGCTGTACGTGAAGACTGTTTTTATCTTCTTTGGAGTAAACGGCGACGCTGCGGATGCCCATGTTGCGGCAGGCGCGGATAATGCGGACCGCGATTTCTCCACGATTTGCGATTAATATTTTGTGAAACATCAGCAGGCCTCCTTAGTCATCCAGTTTTTTTACCTTAAACAGTGGCTGGCCATATTCGATCTTCTGCTCATTGCTGGCCAGAACGGCTTCGATTTCACAGTCAAAATCACTTTCAATCTCATTCATCAGTTTCATTGCTTCCAGAATGCATACGGTCTGTCCGGCTTTGACTCTGTCACCGACTTTTACGAAGGCTTTTGCTTCCGGAGACGGAGCGGAATAGAAGGTGCCGACGATCGGGGAGGTGATGTAGGTTTCGTCCTCAGCTTCTTCTTCAATCGGGGCAGCAGGAGCAGTCTGTGCAACGGTGACTGCTGCTTCTCCCGGAACACCCATGGTTCCGCGGCGGCTCATTTTGATCTTTGTATCGCCTTCCTGAATGGAAAACTCCAGCATGGAGGAATTTTCGATAATCTGTACAAGTTTTTCAATCTGTTGTAAATCCATGATAGTTTGTTACTCCTTTGATGTTCAATAAAAAGGATTCTATAGGAAGATCCTGTGAATGTATTTTCAATCTGTTGCTACAGAATCCTGTAATAGTTCAGTAGCTAGTCCTGAAACAGTTTTGATAAACGTTTTGCCACAAGTCTGCAGTCCAGAACTTCTTTACACGGCTGATAAATTTGTTTGCGGAATTCCTGCAGTTCATGAAGTTCATCCTGCATGAGCTGCTGGGCTTCTTCTACGGTAACTGCCTGAAAACGTACCTTGTGGTCTGTTTTTCGCTGAACCAGTTTCGGAATGTCCACGGAAATGACAGTGGCAATTTTTGCATATCCGCCGGTGGTTTGACGGTCGGAAAGCAGAATGATCGGTTTTCCGTGGCTTGGCACCTGAACAGATCCGAAGGCAATTCCGTCTGAAATGATATCGGAAGTGGTCTTGTATGCGATGAACGGTCCTTCCAGACGGCATCCCATACGGTCAAATTCACTGGTTACGGTATATTCGGATTCCAGAAATGTCTTTCTGCCTGCTGCGGTAAATGCTTTATCCTGTGGTCCCATAATGACACGCAAGGTCACTTCATCCTGATCAAATTCATCCAGATCCAGAGTACGGGATAAGTAATATGGTAAATATCTGCGTTTGATACGGAAACCAACATAATCCCCATCCATCAGACGGCGTCCTTTGTATCCGCCAATGGAGCATTTGATGTTGGTAGAACGGCTTCCCATAACCACCGGAATGTCCAGATAACTGGAAAAAGCGATGTAGCCACGGCTGCCGGTTCTGGCGCCGCGGAAGGATAAGATATCACCACGGTGCATATAGACTGCGGTATAGTTTTTGATGGGTTTGCCGTTTACCTGTGGCTGGAAATCGCCGCCGGTGATGGCAATAATGGTTTCGGAAGTAAATTCCAGTGTCGGTCCCATCAGGGTAAATTCAAGGACTGCTTCGTTTTCCGGATTGTCTAAAAGCAGGTTTGCAATTTTAAAGGAGCGCACATCCATGACACCGGACACACCGAAGCCCTGGCTCTGATAGCCGGTTCTTCCAAGATCCTGTACAGTTGTGAGCATGCCGCCTTTTAATACACGAACGCCCATGGGTTACACCTCCTTTTGATGAATCGTGCAGGTATAAGTACCTTTTTCCACTTCATCTTTGATTGCTGTAAAATCAGATTCGCTGACCGGGACAAAACGGATGTAATCGCCGGCTTCAAAAAGAATCGGAACTTCACGGTTCGGATCATACGTTTTTACCGGAGTCAGTCCCAGTAACTGCCATCCTCCCGGTGAATCTAACGGATAGATACCGGTCTGGGAACCGCCGATGCCGACGCTTCCGGCTGGGATTTTGATACGCGGATTTGCCAGACGCGGAGTGTGGATGCGTTCATCCAGGCCGCCAAGATAAGAAAATCCCGGCAAAAATCCAAGCATGTAGATCAGATAGTCACTGGAAGAGTGAATATCAATGACTTCCTGCGGGGTAAGGTTTGCGTGTTTTGCAATGTTTTCCAGATCCGGGCCGTATTCGCCGCCGTAGCACACCGGAATTTCAAAAATACGGGAAGAAGATACTTTTTTGCTGACTTCCAGTTTTAATAATTTTTCCAGACGGCGTTTTAATTTGCGGTAGTCGATAACGCGCGGATCATAGTTGATGAGAAGGCTTGTGAATGCAGGAATCACATCTGTGACACCTTCCACATGCTGTTCTCTCATCAGATGCACAAACGCAGTGATCTGTGCATTGATTTCCGGAGAAATCTCCTGCCCAAACTGAATGAGCAGGGAGGAATCTCCGGCGGTAAGAATTTTTGTGTCTTTCATAATTGATCATGCTCCATTATGCAAAAAGTGTTGCAAGGTTTCCGAGAGATGTGATGCCAAGGTATGCGGAGATGACAACAACAACGATACCAAGGATCAGCAGCCAGGTCGGATGATGGTAATCCTCACCCATGATAGTCTTCTTTTTGGAAGCTATCAGGCATACACCAAGGGTAATTGGAAGGATCAGTCCGTTTAAAGCTCCTGCCAGAACAAGCAGAGTAGCAGGCTGACCGATCAGTGCCATAACGACGGTGCTGAGGATGATGAATCCAACGATAAACCATTTTTCATTTTTTTCGATAAATTTACTGAATGTCTTCAGGAAAGATACGGAAGTGTACGCGCAGCCTACGATAGAGGTGATGGCAGCACACAGAAGTACCAGTCCAAAGAAGCGGTATCCGATCTGACCTGCACCGATCTTGAATGCATCAGCGGCAGGGTTGGACGGATCCAGTGTATGTGCACCGGAAGTTGCAGTAGCAACAACGACGCCAAGGATGGCGAGGAATAACAGTACACGGACGATGGTTGCGATACCAAGTCCCATAACAGAACTTTTCTTAATTTCACCAAGGTTTTCTTTTTTCGTGATACCTGCATCGATCAGACGATGTGCACCGGCAAAGGTGATATATCCGCCGACGGTTCCGCCAAGCAGTGTCAGGATGGCAGGGAAAGTGTCGCTCATTGCTGCAGATGGTGCAACGGTTTCTTTTAAGGCATAGCCAACTGGCGGGCGGACAATAAGGATCACAACGAAAATAACGGCGATCATAAGTCCACCAAGTACTTTTGTCAGGGTATCCATGGCTTTTAATGCATTCTTAGATAAGAAAACAACAACTGCAATGGCACCTGCAAGGAAATATCCAACTGTTGTCGGAATGCCGAGTAAGGTGTTAAAGCCAAGGGCTCCGCCGCCGACGTTACCGATGTTAAATACAAGACCACCGGCTACGACCAGGAATGCTACCACATAGCCAAGTCCTGGAAGCACTTTGTTTGCAACGTCTTGTCCACGCATACCGGATACGCAGAGTACACGCCATACGTTTAACTGTACGATGGCAGCCAGTACGATGGAAATTAAAATAACAAAGCCGAAACTTCCATGTAGGCTGTCCGTGAATTTTCCGGTCTGGGTCAAAAATCCCGGACCAATGGCGGAAGTCGCCATAAGGAATGCGGCACCGATCAGGGCACCAGCGTTTTTTTTCTGATTGTTTTTGTTCATACAACGCTCCTTCACAAATTTAATATCTATATTATTATACATAATTATAAGAAGAAGTACAAATTTTTTTGCTTTTATGTATTGGGAGTGTCCGGTCCGAGAGTCAGAAAAGAATGTCGCAGACTAAGACGTCTGCTCTCATTATTTTCTGACTCTCGGACTTACGTTTACGAAGTTGGCAATTATCGTATGAAAAAGACTTATAATTAACAAACTGACAAGAAATGGAAAATTAAAAAAGTGCGGCAATGTTGTCCGGAACTCAATCTGGAAGAGGGAGATTTCCTGACGGAACTGGTCTGTGAAAAGGAGCTGTTGCAGCAGAATACAGAAGAACAGTTCTCTCTGGAACTGACTTTGGAAGGATTAAATCATACCGTTTCGGCAATTTTTCATCTCAGTCTGAGTTGAGACTCCCACTTCTGCAAGTGGTGAGTAGTAACAAGTATTTCTCAGTGGGAGTTCAATCTCCGACTGAGATAAATGCTCCGCGAGGGCGCACATTGTCTGGGAGACAATGGTTTTGCGCCGACCGGAACGGAGTGTAGAGTGCAGTGATTCTGAAAAGAAGATGTCAGCTTGCGCTGACCAGAATCACGCACCAAGTCTCACGTGCGTTCGACTTGAATTATATAAAGAAGCAAACAAAGGAAATACAGGGTACGGGGCTTGGCATGGCAATCACGAAAAGCCTGACAGATGCAATGGGTGGAAATATCCGGGGAGACAGTACGCTTGGAAAAGGCAGTCGTTTTTGTGTTGAGATTTCGTTTGCGGTATCTGCTGCTGAGATGTGCAACGCTGTCTGGATGCGGGGATGAATGCCCATATTGCAAAACCGGTGAATTTTGATAAATTGAAGGAAATATTGCAAAATTTGTAGTAGTAACTTGAGTCTGGTGGCAATAAGTGTTACAATGAACCCAGAAAATAACATATTGATTTGCATGAGATTATGAGCTGAGCAAAAAGGAGACCATGAAGATGGTTTATTTTTGTTCGGCTCTTTTTAATTTCACCAGGTTCAAGCAGATTTTTAGAAAAGTGTATAAATAAGTATTTATGAATGAAAAAATATTTGATGAGTTGGATCTGAAGGAAGCGAGACTGAGAAAAGGAGAGCGATTTTATGTATGATGTAATGATTATTGGGGCAGGTGTCACCGGAAGTGCCATTGCCCGGGAGCTGATGCGAAAGAAACGAAACATTGCGGTACTGGAGCGCTGCAGCGATATCTGTGAAGGTACCAGCAAGGCAAACAGCGGTATCGTGCATGCGGGATTTGATGCGACACCGGGAACCCTAAAAGCGAAAATGAACGTACAGGGAAGCCGGATGATGGAAGCACTTTCAAAGGAACTGGATTTTTCCTATAAACGAAACGGTTCGCTGGTACTTTGTTTTAATGAGGCGGACAGACCAAAGCTGGAGCTGCTTCTGGAAAAGGCAGAGAAAAATGGTGTAGAAGGATGCGAGATTATTTCCGGCGACGAAGTGCGGCAGATGGAACCGCAGGTGTCCGAACAGGTTGTGGCAGCACTGTATGCACCGGCAGGCGGCATTGTATGTCCGTTTGGATTGACAATCGCACTGGCAGAAAATGCATGTACCAACGGCGCAGAGTTTTTGTTAAATCAGGAAGTACAGAAAATTGTGAAAAAGGACGGATATTATGAGATTCATACGCAGGATCATGTGTATGAGACAAAACTGGTGGTAAATGCCGCCGGAGTTTACGCGGACGTTTTCCACAACATGGTCAGCGAACATAAAATTCAGATCATCCCACGAAAAGGCGAGTATTGCCTGCTGGATAAAAAGGTTGGAGACTTTGTATCCCATACGATTTTCCAGCTTCCGACAAAGTATGGAAAAGGTGTGCTTGTAACGCCGACTGTACATGGCAATCTGATGCTGGGACCGACCGCGGTAGACGAATCAGATAAGGAAAATATCGCAACCACAGCAGAAGGTCTGGAAGATCTGCAGCAGCGTGCGCTACTTAGTACACCGAACCTGCCAAAACGTCAGACTATCACATCCTTTGCCGGTTTGCGGGCGCATACAGAGAAAAATGATTTTATCATTGAGGAAGTGGCAGATGCGCCGGGCTTTATCGATGTGGCCGGGATTGAATCTCCGGGACTTTCCAGTGCACCAGCCATTGGCGTTTATGTGGCAGAATTGATTGAAAAACTGCTTCCGGCAGAGGATAATTTGGAGTTTGTATCTACCAGAAAAGGTGTGGTCTGCATGGAAGAACTGACTGTGGAAGAACGCCATGCGATGATTCAGAAAAATCCGGCATACGCAAACGTCATCTGCCGTTGTGAGATGGTGACAGAGGGTGAGATTTTAGATGCAATCCACCGCCCATTGGGAGCGACAACACTGGATGGCGTAAAACGCAGAACCCGCGCCGGAATGGGGAGATGTCAGGCAGGATTTTGTTCCCCGAAGACCGTGGAGATTCTTGCAAGGGAACTTGGATGCGACATCAGTGAAATTACGAAAAAAGGCAGAAATTCAGGATTCCTGACCGGATATGATAAGGAGGATCTGTAGCATGAAAACGAAAATTGCGATTATCGGCGGCGGACCTGCAGGTCTGGCAGCAGCGGTTGCGGCACGAAAGGCCGGTGTGAAAGATATTTTAATACTGGAGCGTGATGAGCAGCTGGGCGGAATTTTAAACCAGTGTATTCACAATGGATTTGGACTGCATACCTTTAAGGAAGAACTGACCGGACCGGAATATGCGGCACGTTTTATTGCGGAAGTGGAAAAGATGCAGATCCCATATCTGCTGACAACCATGGTGGTGGATATCAGTCCGGATAAAAAAATTACCTGCATGAACCGGGAGCAGGGGATGTTTGTGGTAGAGGCAGAAGCCATCGTTCTGGCCATGGGATGCAGAGAGCGCCCGCGGGGAGCCTTAAATATTCCGGGCTATCGTCCGGCAGGCATTTATTCCGCCGGAACAGCACAGCGTTACGTTAATATTGAGGGACGGATGCCGGGCAAAAAAGTGGTTATTCTTGGTTCCGGGGACATCGGATTGATCATGGCACGACGTATGACCTTTGAAGGTGCAAAAGTGCAGGTGGTGGCAGAACTGATGCCGTATTCCGGCGGCTTGAAACGAAACATTGTACAGTGTCTGGATGATTATAATATCCCATTGAAACTGAGTCATACCGTGGTGGATATCAAAGGAAAAGACCGGGTAGAGGCAGTGACCATCGCGCAGGTGGACGAGAAGTTAAAACCAATTCCGGGAACAGAAGAAACCTACGAATGTGATACCTTACTGTTATCCTGTGGTCTGATTCCGGAAAATGAGCTTTCCGGAAAATTAGGTGTGGAATTAAGTCCGGTGACTTCCGGACCGGTAGTCAATGAGAGCCTTGAGACAAATATTCCGGGTGTGTTTGCATGTGGAAATGTCCTGCATGTGCATGATCTGGTGGATTATGTGTCAGAGGAAGCCGGGGCGGCAGGAACGTTCGCGGCAGAATATGTGACACAGCAGTTTGCGGAAGATGCAACAGAAATCAATATTTGCCCGGAGGGTGGTGTGCGCTATACGGTGCCGTCTTCCGTTCATCCGCATCGGATGCAGGACAAACAGATTGTACGCTTCCGGGTCGGAAATGTATACAAAAACTGTGAGCTTTGTGTTTATTTTGACGATACCTGTATCATGCGTTTAAAAAAGAAAGTTATGTCACCGGGTGAAATGGAGCAGGTGATTTTGCAGAAGAAAAAACTGCAGGAATATGAGCATTTATCCAAAATAACAATTCGAATCGAACAGGGGGAAGCATAATGGAACGAAAAGAACTGATTTGTATCGGCTGCCCGCTGGGCTGTAATCTGACAGTGGAAATGGATGGCGTGCAGGTGATATCCGTAAGTGGAAATACCTGCAAACGCGGGGATGATTATGCCAGAAAAGAGCTGACAGATCCAAGAAGAATCGTGACATCCACGGTTCCGGTAATGGGCGGCAATCTGCCGGTGGTATCGGTGAAAACGGCATCGGATATTCCAAAAGGGAAAATCCGGGAATGCCTGATGGCATTAAAAGGAGTGACACTTACAGCACCGGTTCAGATTGGGGATGTGATTGTGAAAAATGTGGCAGATACCGGTGTGGATGTGGTTGCAACCAAAGAGATACAGTGTTCCTGAAAGCATTGTTTATGGTCTTAATAAGGGGATTTTACGATGAGACCAGATGCCGATAATGTGAAAAAATCTGCTGTTGAAAGATAGGAATAGATACGATAATATAAAAATATATATACAGAAGTGTTTTACATAATAATTTACTATGAGAGAACAGCATCAGGATTGTATATCAGATGGGAGCCAATCCCCCATCTGATATAGCCTCCGGCAGGATTACAGAGGTGCGCAGTTGAAGTATGTCATGCAATTGCATGACGCGCACCTCGCAACAAGAATGCCGGAGCATTCTTGAATATGAAAAATATGTATAAATAAGAGAACTATGAGGAGAAAAAATCATGGGGAAAAAATATATTATGTCATTGGATCAGGGAACCACAAGCTCCCGCTGTATTTTATTTGATCATGAAGGAAATATCTGTGGTATGGCACAGAAGGAACTGACACAGATTTATCCGCAGCCGGGCTGGGTGGAGCAGAATCCACGGGAAATCTGGTCCACACAGTTATCTGTATTGGCGGAAGCGATCGCGGTTACGGGTACAACTCCGGAAGATATCGAAGGCATCGGTATCACGAATCAGCGTGAGACAACCATCGTATGGAACCGACACACCGGTGTCCCTGTATACAATGCGATTGTGTGGCAGTGCCGCAGAACTGCGGATCAGATCGAACGTTTGAAAGAGGAAAAATTTGACGAACTGATCCGGGAAAGAACCGGACTGATCGCAGATCCTTATTTTTCTGCAAGCAAGATCGCATGGATTCTGGACAATGTAGAAGGCGCCAGAGTGCAGGCAGAAGCCGGTGATCTGTTATTTGGAACCGTGGATACCTGGCTGATCTGGAATCTGACCGGAGGCACAGTGCATGTGACGGATTATTCCAATGCATCCAGAACGATGCTGTATGATATTCATAAATGCTGCTGGGATAAGGAGATTCTGGCAAAATTTAACATTCCGGGAAGTATGCTTCCGGAGGTAAAACCATCCAGTTATATTTATGGACATACCGATCCTGCAGTGACCGGCGGAGAGATTCCGGTGTGCGGAGCAGCGGGAGATCAGCAGGCAGCATTGTTTGGACAGAGCTGTTTTGAAAAAGGTGAAGGAAAAATTACATACGGAACCGGATGTTTCCTGTTGATGAATACCGGAAAAGAGCCGATCGCATCAAAAAATGGTCTGCTGACCACGTTGGCTGCCAGTGTCAGCGATGAAGTGGAATACGCGCTGGAAGGAAGCGTATTTGTGGCAGGCGCAGCGATCCAGTGGCTGCGGGATGAAATGCGTATGATCAAAACTGCACGCCAGTCAGAGGAATACGCAGACGAAGTACCGGACTGCAAAGGCGTTTATGTGGTTCCTGCTTTTACCGGAATGGGTGCGCCGTACTGGGATTCTTATGCGAGAGGCACGATCGTAGGCGTGACCAGAGGATGCAAAAAAGAACATTTTATCCGTGCAACCTTGGAGTCCATTGCTTATCAGGCTTATGATGTCATTGCAGCGATGGAAGAAGATGCCGGAGTCAAAATGACACATCTCAAAGTGGATGGCGGAGCCAGTGCCAATAATATGCTGATGAAATTCCAGGCAGATATTACAGGCATTCGTGCAGAGCGTCCGAAATGTATTGAGACAACAGCACTTGGCGCGGCTTATCTGGCAGGACTGGCTGTAGGCTATTGGAGCAGTAAAGAAGAAATTCGCAAAAACTGGAATCTGGGACGGACATTCGAGCCGACCATGGAAGAAGCAGAGCGTGTAAAACTGTTAAAAGGATGGCATCGTGCGGTGCGTTGTGCACTTGCCTGGTCTCAGGATGAAGACTAAACGAGTGAAGCGCAAGGGGCATGTTTGGTACGAAGAACAAGAAAGAAAAATAGAATAAGCGATTAAGTAATTTAGAAAGAACTGCTTTTATGTGACGATGATACATAGAAGCAGTTCTTTTTCTGTAATTGTAATCAGTACAACCATGTAAGTCATACAGTTGCAAGAATGTGTGATAACAGCTTCCATGGAATGAATGTCTTACAACTGTTGCGCAAAATTGCGCAAACTAACAGAAAATATGTGTAATTTACAGAAAACAGAGGAATGATTTTATGAAATAAGCAAATTGACGATAAAATGATATCAAAGTAATATAGATATATACAAAATTAACAGAAAAAATGGGAGATGAGTAAAGCAAGTGGGGATACAAAAATAACGATTGAGCAAATTGCGCAAGATTTAGGATGTTCCAAGACAACCGTATCGAGAGCTTTATCCGGAAAAGGCCGGGTGGGGAAAGAGATGCAAAAGAAAATCCTTGCCTATTGTAAACGAATCGGATATCAGAAAAAAGAAACAGATGTTTCAGATGAGACATTTAAGACATCCAACCTTGGAGTTCTGCTTCCGGCAGATCAGGAACTGAATGAAATACCATTTTTCCAACAGTGTCTGATGGGAATCTGTGAAACAGCTGCCAGCAAATTGTATGAGGTACTTGTGATCATGCTGGAGGCGAACGATCTGTCCAGAGTCAAACGGGTGGTTCAGGAAAATAAAGTGGATGGAATGATCGTAACCCGGGCGCTGACCAATGATCCGGTGATCCAATATCTGGAAAGTGAGCATGTACCGCTGGCGGTTATCGGGGAAGTGAAAGGACACGAAGCACTGTATGTGGATGATGATACGGTGGAAGCCTGTACGCAGATGACAGATTATCTGTTGGGACGGCGCATCAACCGAATGGCATTGATTGGTGGAAACGAACAGCATACGGTTACACAGAAACGTTTGCGCGGATTTGAGAGAGCACATGAGATTTATTACAAGAAAATACCACAGGATCTGGTGTATTTAAATTGCGCGACGAAAGCAGATGTCTTTGCCGCAGTGGAAGAACTTGCAGAAAAATGTGTGGAATGTATTGTGTGCATGGATGATAAAATTTGCAGCCATGTACTGATGAAATTAAACCGCATGCATTTGTCGATTCCAAAAGACATAAAAGTAGTGTCTTTTTATGATAGTTTTTTTCTGCAAAATTACATACCGCCGGTTACTGCGATTTCCTTTGATGAGCAGGAGCTTGGACGGCTTGCATGTGAAAAACTGATCGGATGGCTGGAATCCGGGAATGCGGGTGAGAAGATTTCCCCGGGGTTTGATCTGGTATTACGGGCATCTACCAAAATGTAGATACTAAGAGCAATTTTTTAAAACACATTAGCAAATAAACACAATGAAAACAAAGAAATTGTGGTTTATAATGAGCGCAAGAAGTTAAAGGGCAAGAAGGATAGTAAAACTTATAAGAAAAAAGAGGAGGATATGAAAAATGAAGAGAAAAGGGATTCCAATGAAAGCATTTGCCTGCCTGCTGGCAGCGGCAATGGCAATGTCACCAATTACAGGTGTTTCTGCAAAAGCAGCAGATACCACAGCTGTATCTAACCAGATTGAAAATGATATATTCTGGCACGATACGGACGGAAATCCAATTTACTCTCAGGGTGGTGGAATTTTTAAATTTACAGTTGATGGAGTGACGAAATATTACTGGTATGGTGTAAAGTATGACGAAAGTGAGATATACTATAACGATTCCAGTAAAGCACAGAAGAACAACCATTTTGCAGGCGTAACCTGTTACAGCTCCACGGATTTAACGAACTGGAAGTACGAGGGCGACGTGGTAGTTCCGGAAGAAATTACAAAACGTGAAGAAATGGATAATCAGGATGTGGAATGGGTAGGACGTCTTGGTGTTGCATATATGGAAGATACCGGTAAGTATGCACTGTTTGTACAGCATGAATGTGCAGATCCGGATAATAAGCTGGATAAAAATCAGACAGATAATTACAGCAAACAGGTACTGGTACTTACTTCTGACAGTCCGACTGGACAGTTTAAATGGAATCAGCGTATTGATATGAGAGACTATACTGGCGGAACAACAAATACCGGTGATCAGACCGTATTTACCGATGAAGATACCGGAAAAGATTATCTGGTATATTCCTATGGTTCCGGACGAGGCAAAATCTTTATCTCTGAGATTCAGACACAGGCAGATGGTAAAGTAGGACTTGGACCTTCTTATATGGTATACAAAGGAGCAGGGCGTGAAGGAAACTGCATGTTCAAGTACAATGGCAAATATTATATCTGCGCATCAGATTTGTATGGATGGAATGCTTCTCATGCATATTATATGGTACTTGATAGCTTAGATGAGTCCTATCTGGCTGCAAAAGCAAAGAATCCAGAGACAAATATGAAGATAATGCCGGGCTGCAGCGATGACTTCTGCCATGTAACCCAGACTGGATTTTTCTACACCGTAAAAGGAACCGAGCAGGAGACCGTATTATTCTGTGGAGACCGTTGGGCAGATTTTGCCAGAAACGGACTTGGTTATAACCAGTGGTGCCCGTTATCTTTTACAGAAGACGGAACTCCATATTACAATTCTCTGAGTGCATGGAATCTGGACGCAGAGACTGGAACATGGACGGTTGCAGATAAAAATAACTATGTAAAAAATGGCAGCTTTGATGCAGATCGTGTGGGCAGTACAGCGTTGGCAGGCTGGACGAATCAGGTGACAAAAGGAAAAAGCCCGATTAATAACAATGGAACCACAACAACCGGAAAATATGCACTGCGCCTGGGCGACAGCACAGATTTCTCCTGTGGCGTATCACAGACGATCCAGAGTAATCAGTATGTTGCCCTGCCGGATGGAACTTATGATATGAGTGCCAAAATTAAAAATGGTGGAAACTTCCAGAAACTGCAGATGTATGCAGAATCCGGTGATGTATCCATGAACATCGATATTCCACAGAATCAGTCAGAATGGACAGACGTTACAATGAAAAATGTAACTGTTTCCGGCGGAAAAGTAACGGTTGGTTTCAAGGCAGACGGAGAAGCAAATGCATGGTGCAATATTGATGATGTTACCTTTGTGAAATCTACCGATGCAGTGGAAATGGGAAAAGTTTCCGGAACAATTTCTTCTGATCTGACCGGTGAAAATCTGATTTTACGTGCACAGAGTGAGACAGGGGATGTTTATACAAAAACAATTCTGCTGGATGGAGAAAAAACAGACTATAGCTTTGATTCCTTAAAACCGGGTAAGTATACCATCAGTGCTGAATTAGATGGAGCCGAGATTGAGGGACCAAACAGCAGCGTAGAAGTTGTATCTGGTCAAAGTGTCAGCGGCATTGATTTTTCCGTAAAAAATCTGTCCGGAAATATTGCAGGAACCGTTACAAGCGGTAATGCTGCACTGGCAGGTGTAACGGTAAGCTTAAAACAGGGCGATACCGTTGTGGCACAGACTGAGACCGATGCGAGTGGACAGTATCAATTCCGTAGGATTCCGGCGGGTACATATACTCTGAGTTTTGAAAAAGGTACTTATGAGACAATTTCAGATGTTGAAATACAGGTAACAAAAGGGGAGGAAACTTCCGTTTCCAATCAGGAAATGAAGAGTATGTCCGGTGACCTGAGCGGCTTTGTTTTCCTGACAGATGGAACACCGGTAAGCAATGCATCTGTATTACTGAGAAAAACAGACAACCGAGCAGATACTTTGACTTATACAGCACAGACAGATGAAAATGGAAAACTTGCGTTAAACGGAGTAGTTCCGGGAACTTATCAGGCAATTGTTACTTCCGGTAGTCTGACCGCTGTTAAATCCAATATTGTAATTACTGAGAATAAAGAGACAACCATGCCGGTACTGATGTCAAAAGAGAAGATTACGGTTCCAAATGGAGATTTTGAAACAGCATGGTCAAATAAAAGATCAATTCCAAACTGGTCTCTTGAAGGTACAGGAGCTTTTCTGGAAAATAAAACACCTTATGCGGGAAAAACACGTATCAGCTTCTGGAGCAGCAGTGCATTCCTTGGACATATTTACCAGACTTTAACAGGATTGGAGAATGGAACCTATTATGTGACTGCCATGATAAAAGGTGATTACGCTGACGGAGATGAGAGCTATCTCTATGCCAAGGACAGCGCGGGTAATGTTATCGCAAAACAGGATATGCCGATTTCCGAAAACGACTGGGTCAAAGTTGGTATTCCGGTGAAAGTAACAGATGGAACCATGACCATTGGTGTATATGGAAAGATGAGCGGAAGCATGTGGATGAATCTGGACAATGTGGAAGCATATTATGCAGGTCCGACAGACACTGACGTTGACGCAACCGAAAAACAGATTGATGCACTTGGAGATATTACCTTAGCCAGCGAAGATGCGATTGCAGAAGCACGAGCAGCGTATAATGCGTTGACTGATTTACAGAAGATGCAGGTAAACAATTACGAGACACTTCAGAAAGCCGAAGAAAAACTTGCGGAACTGAAGGAAGATGCAGCAAAGGTAAAAGCTGTAGAGAGCCAGATTGACGCACTTGGAGATATTACCTTAGCCAGTGAAGACGCAATTACAGAAGCACGGGCAGCATATGATGCATTGACAGATGCGCAGAAAGCACAGGTAAGTAATTACGAAGCACTTCAGAAAGCAGAAGAAAAACTTGCAGAACTGAAAGAAGATGTAGCAAAAGTAAAAGACGTCGAGAGCAAGATTGATGCAATCGGAACTGACATTACTTTAGAGAGCAAAGGTGCGATTGCAGAAGCACGAGCAGCATATGATGCATTGACAGATGCGCAGAAAGCACAGGTAAGCAATTACGAGGCACTTCAGAAGGCCGAAGAAGAATTTGCGTCATTGACGGCGTATGGAACAGGCATTTATACGGTTGATGGAGAAGATGTATATTATCTGAATGGAACACGTCAGTACGTTACAGATGTGGCTAAAGTAAATGGAACCTGGTACAATCTGGTAAATGGTGTGGTACAGAAGAAAGTGACTGTTGCTAAAAACCACAATGGCTGGTGGTACATCAACAAAGACGGAAAAGTAGACTTTAATGCCAATACCGTAGCAAAGAACGAAAATGGCTGGTGGCTGATCCGCAGCGGAAAAGTAGACTTTAATGCTAATACAGTAGCAAAGAATGAAAACGGCTGGTGGTTGATCCGCAACGGAAAGGTAGATTTTAGTGCCAACACAGTAGCAAAGAACGAAAACGGCTGGTGGTTGATCCGCAATGGAAAAGTAGACTTTAGCGCCAACACAGTAGCAAAGAATGAAAATGGCTGGTGGCGTATTGAAGGTGGAAAAGTTAATTTCAATTTTAATGGAATTGCAAGCAACGAAAATGGTCGCTGGTACATCAGAAACGGAAAAGTTGATTTTTCCTATAATGGATATGTAACACAGAATGGTGTGCGGTATCACGTTGTTAACGGAAAAGTCAAATAACAAAAACTTATGAAACGAAAATATGGTTGATTTAGTGAAAGCTGGATCAACCATATTTTTTTCACGGTCGAGAAGACTTCCGCTCTATAAGTGGGGAGTAATAACAAGTCCGTATATGTGTGAATGTTTTTGCCTAAGAAATAGCAGGTTGTGTGTTATATGATCAACTTTTACAGATAGTTTCATACTAATTAATAGATAGAGAATGAAAAGGGATGGAAAATGACCATGATGAATCTGCAAAGTAATCTGACGGGACAGGGATTAGCAGATTTCGCAGAGGGCAGAATCGGAACGCCATATTTTTACGGAGCGAAAATCTCTCATGGAATTTTGACAGAAGAATTTGTGCAGGAACTACACGAAAAACTCCCGGATCTGGTAACGGATGATTATGTGGAACGGGCAAGACAGCAGGGACAGGTTGGAAAAGTGAATACCGATTGTTCCGGACTGATCGGGGCTTATCTGGGCGTGGAGTTGAGCTCAGCGCAAATGTATGCGGTGGCAGATCAACGAATTGTGTATGAAACGTATGCATGGCTCCCTGTAGGAACCGTACTCTGGAAACCAGGGCATGTGGGTGTTTTTCTTGGTAAATGTGATGGCGCGTATCGTTGTGTGGAAGCAAAAGGAATCAATTATGGAACCATCTGCTCAAATGTAACCGACAATGACTGGCAATATGGTCTGCTTTTTCCGTGGGTAAGTTACGATATGGAGAATTGCAGGTCGGATACCATGACAGAAAAATTCAGTATTACACGAAAAGGTGAAAATCCATATTTACGTCCATATGTATGGATCATGCAGCCAGAAGAAGCAGCACAGCATCCGGCTGTAAAAAAGATCACTCACGGAGAAGGCGTTCGCTGGCTGCAATGGGAGCTTTGTGAGGCAGGCTATCCCGTTTCTGTAGATGGCGTGTTTGGTTCAAAAACAAAAACTGCCCTGCAAAAATTTCAGATTTCCTGCGAACTGCGTCCGGATGGAATCGCAAAATTTGAAGAACTGGGAAAAATCTCTTTATCTCCAGGAAGTTTTCATGTATAATAACAAGGTTGAGTGATAATCCAAAATACAGGAGGAACTATACATATTATGAAAAAAGTAGAAGATTACGTTAGAAGTATCCCTGATTTTCCGGAACCGGGCATTATTTTTCGCGATATAACAACCGTTCTGCAGGATCCGGACGGACTGAAACTTGCCATTGACGGATTAAAAGAGCGTCTGGATGGCGTTGATTTTGACGTGGTAGTTGGAGCAGAATCCAGAGGATTTATCTTTGGCGCACCGCTGGCTTACGAATTTGGTAAAGGTTTTGTACCGGTTCGTAAAAAAGGAAAACTGCCGTGCGAGACTGTTTCTGCAAAATATGACCTTGAGTACGGTTCCGCAGAGATCGAGATGCACAAAGATTCCATCAAACCGGGTCAGAAAGTTGTTGTAGTAGACGACCTGATCGCAACAGGCGGAACCATCGAGGCTGCTATCAAACTGATCGAGAGCCTTGGTGGAGAAGTTGTCAAAGTATTATTCCTGATGGAGCTGGCTGGTTTAAACGGTCGTGAGAAACTGAAAGGTTACGATGTAGAGTCTGTCATTACTTATCCGGGTAACTAAGGACATCGAAGTTCTTTGAAAAAAATTTTCACAGTCAAAGTGAAATAGGAAAAACAAATAGTTAAGAAAAAAGCTTTCTATATAGAAGTGTCAGTTGAATCTGATCGTTTCTATATAGAAAGCTTTTTATATTTTCCGAGTCAAAGCGGGTGCGTAAAATGGCATTCTGCACGGAATCTTTATTAAACAAAATGACATCCTGATGATCCAGATCAGCAGCTGTGATAGAGATATGATCAGCCAGCGGGTGTTCCGGTGAAACACAAAATACGAGCTGGTCGTGAATGAGCACATGACTGTCGAGCTGGTCAATATTGTACATTTCCATGTTTGACGAGAGCCAGATCCAGTTTATCCTCCTGAACCAGATCACAGGCGCGTACAGAACCATACTCCTCCAGTGAGACGAGGGCATCCGGATATTTGGAACGATAGGCATCAATGAGTCCAGGAAAGAAAAAACTGCTGAGCACCGGTGGAATGCCGACATGGATTGGATTTTGCTGAATCCGGCTGCCGTTCAATTCAAACTGCATGTCTTTGCAATACTGCAGAATGTAGTCTGCTTTCTTATAAAAAAGTGCGCCATCTTCTGTCAGAGTGAGTCGGTTGTTAAATCTGGTAAACAGCGTGATGCCAAATTCGGCTTCCAGTTCCCGAATTGCCAGGGAAATGGCCGGTTGCGTCACAAAAAGCTGATTTGCGGCAGCAGTTTTTGTTTCTGATATTTGCGATTGTCAGCTTTATATTAGAAAAAATTCCACTGGGGCTTACCGCTACCATCGTAGCGATCGGATTAAATGTGACCGGGGTTCTGGATTAATGCAAATGCAGCAAAAATGGAGAGATTGTTGGAGGACGGAATCAATGCGATCGGTCTTGGACCGCAGGGGATGGGCGGAAAATATTCTGTCATGGGTGTAAATATTGAAAATACGGCACGTCATCCGTCTATCATTGGTGTTGCTGTAAACGTGGAATGCTGGTCACACCGTCGTGGTCACATTGTGATCGACAAAGAGCTGAACGTAGTCTGTGATACACATTCTACCTGGAAATTTGAGTAAAAAATAAGGAGGATAAAAAGATGATTGAAATCTGAGGCGATAAAAAAGGCATTGATTGGTATTTTGTATACTTTGCATAGAATACAAGTGAATTTGCCAAGGAAAGGCACAAAAATGATAGGCAAACAGGAACATTTTCCTTGAATTTTTGTTCAAAATGAAGTAGAATGATTCTGGTATGTTAATAAAATAACAATCTCAAGGAGGTATGAGGCAATATGGCAGAATGTTTAGCGTTAGAGCGAATCAACCGTCTGTTAGATGAGGGTAGTTTCGTAGAGGTTGGCGCATTAGTTTCCGCCCGCATGACAGATTTTACCGTAAATGACCAGTCCGCACCATCCGATGGTGTCATCACAGGTTACGGACAGATCGAGGGCAATCCGGTGTATGTATACAGTCAGAACCGTGATGTGCTGAACGGAACAATGGGCGAGATGCACGCAAAGAAGATCGCAAAATTATATGATATGGCTGACAAGGCAGCAGCTCCGGTGATCGGACTGTTAGACTGCGGCGGCTTCCGTCTGCAGGAGTCTGTAGATGCACTGGACAGCTTTGGCACAGTGCTTGCAAAACAGGCTGAGTATGCGGACAGTGTACTTCAAATCAGCGCGGTAATGGGTAACTGTGCAGGTGGCATGACACTGATCCCGGCCATGAGTGATTTTGCATTTATGACAAAAGAAGCACAGATGTATGTGAATGCACCGCATACAATTCAGGATAATAAAAAGCTTTCCCGCGAGTTTGATTCTGCAAAATATCAGGCAGCAGTTTCCGGACAGGCAGAAGTACTGGAGAGTGAAGATGAGGTTCTGGCAAAAATCCGTGAGCTGGTAGTCATGCTCATTGATGAGGAGTACGGACGCTGCGGAGAGGATGATCTGAACCGTTACATTTCCGATAAGACATGTGCAATAAAAGATGCACGGGCACTGTTAGGCGAGTGTGCAGACGATAAATTCCTGGAGATCCGTCCGGATTATGCACCGGAGATGGTGACAGGATTCCTTACATTAAATGGAATTTTAGTTGGTGCAGTGGCAAATGCCGATGCACTTTATGATGAAAAAGGTGAGAAGACAGCAGACCTGGCTGACGGACTTACCGTAGACGGATGTGAGAAAGCAGCAGCTTTCGTCGCATTCTGTAACGATTGCGAGATTCCGCTTCTGACTGTGACAGCAGCAGATGGATTTGCAGCAGTAGAGCAGACAGAAAAAGGTCTTCCACAGGCTATCGCAAAACTGGTAAAGGCTTATCATGATGGTGGTTTCAACAGTAAAGTAAACCTGATCATGGGCGATACTTACGGCAGTGCTTATGTGGCTATGGGCGCAAGAAGCATCAGCGATGCTGATATGGTATTTGCATGGGATGACGCTAAAGTAGGTATGATGGAAGCTGAAAAAGCAGCAAATATCTTATTTGCAGCTGAAGGAGAGAAAGCAACTGAAAAACAGGCAGCTGCTTATGAAGGAAAACAGAATGCCGTAACTTCCGCAGCAGCAAGAGGCAGTGTGGATGCAGTCATCGCTCCGGCACAGACAAGAAAACATCTGATCATGGCATTTTCCATGTTGTAAAAGAAAGGAAGATAGTGAAGATGAGAAAGAATATCAAAGGGATTGCGGCAGGCAGTCTCGGACTTCTGGCTTTACAGCTTCCGGGGATGACCGTATTTGCGCAGGCAGCAGACAGAAAAGCCCGACTGGCAAATGCATTACAGAATACAGTCCTTGGTATGGGAACGGTATTCGTTATGCTGATCGCAATTGCGCTGATCATTTACTGTTTCAAGATCATTCCTGTGATCCAGAAAAAATTTGCAAAAAAAGCAGAACCGGAAGCAGAGGCACCAAAGGCAGCACCTGTTGCAGCAGCTCCGGTACAGGAAACAGACGATCTGGAGCTGGTTGCTGTTATCGCAGCCGCGATCGCAGCAAGTGAGAATGTACCGGTAGACAGTTTCAGAGTCCGTACGATCAAGAGACGCTAATCACACCATTTTGTTTAAGGAGAATAGAAAAATGAAAAGTTATACAATTACCGTAAACGGAAACGTATATGATGTAACCGTAGAAGAAAATACAAATGGCGCTCCGGCAGCAGCACCGGCTCCAAGAGCAGCAGCACCGGCACCGGCTCCGGCAGCAAAACCGGCAGCTACAGGCGCAGCAGGAAGCATTTCCATCACAGCAGGCGCAGCTGGTAAAGTTGTTGACGTTGTAGCAGCACCGGGCGCAGCTGTAAAGAAAGGTGATCCTGTCGTTGTACTTGAGATCATGAAAATGGAGACACCGGTTGTTGCACCGCAGGACGGCACAGTTGCCAGCGTGGATGTAACAAAAGGTGAGACAGTAGAATCAGGAGCAGTACTTGCTACCATGAACGCATAAGACAGGAGGTAGACATGTCAGGTAATATAGCAGAGACATTAGGCAATCTCGTGCATCAGACCGCGTTCTTCAATCTGACCTGGGGAAACTATCTGATGATCGCCGTTGCCTGTGTGTTCTTATATTTAGCAATTAAAAAGGGATATGAACCGTTACTGCTGGTGCCGATCGCGTTTGGTATGCTTCTGGTAAATATTTATCCGGATATCATGATTTCTCCGGAAAATGCAAGCAACGGTGTCGGAGGTCTGTTGCACTACTTCTTCAAACTGGATGAGTGGTCCATCCTTCCGTCCCTGATTTTCCTTGGTGTCGGCGCACTGACGGATTTCCGTCCGCTGATCGCAAACCCGATCAGTTTTCTCTTGGGAGCAGCCGCACAGTTCGGTATTTTTGCCGCGTATCTGCTGGCTATCGTATTCGGTTTTTCCGATGCAGCAGCTGCAGCAGTATCCATCATCGGTGGTGCAGATGGACCGACTTCCATCTTCCTGGCCGGAAAATTACATCAAAATGACTTGATGGGACCGATCGCCGTGGCGGCGTATTCCTATATGTCATTAGTTCCGATCATCCAGCCGCCGATCATGAAACTTTTAACAACCAAAAAAGAGCGTTCCATCCGTATGGGACAGCTTCGTGAAGTTTCCAAACTGGAAGCAATCCTTTTCCCAATCATTGTTACCATCATTGTGTGTCTGGTACTTCCGACCACAGCTCCATTGGTAGGTATGCTGATGCTTGGTAACCTGTTCCGTGAGAGTGGTGTAGTAAAACAGCTGTCAGAGACAGCATCCAACGCCCTGATGTACATCGTAGTTATTCTGCTTGGTACATCTGTTGGTGCATCCACAAGTGCAGAAGCATTCCTGAAAGTGACAACACTTCAGATCGTAGTACTTGGTCTGGTAGCATTTGCATTCGGTACCGCAGCCGGAGTTATCTTTGGTAAGATCCTGTGCGTTGTAACAAAAGGTAAGATCAACCCGCTGATCGGTTCCGCAGGTGTATCCGCAGTTCCGATGGCAGCCCGTGTATCCCAGAAAGTCGGTGCAGAAGAAGATCCGACTAACTTCCTGCTGATGCACGCCATGGGACCAAATGTTGCCGGAGTTATCGGAACTGCGATCGCAGCCGGAGTATTCATGGCAATATTCGGTGTATAACTTTGTTTACAGTGTCGAAATCCTAAAAGCATGTCATGCTTGCATGTAAATGCTTTACAGGATTAGCGACACGCCCCTCCAATGAGAAAAAAAGCAGGACAGAGTCATGCGATTTTCGAATGGAGGGAGGATTGTGGGAGCTGAAACAGCGGAACAATCCGTAAACAAAGGCAATGATTATAAAAAAGGAGATAATTTATCATGGAGAAAAAACCATTGAAAATAACAGAAACTGTTCTGCGTGATGCGCATCAGTCTCTGATGGCCACCAGACTGACCACAGAGCAGATGCTTCCGATCATCGATAAAATGGATAAAGTCGGCTATCATGCAGTCGAATGCTGGGGCGGTGCAACTTTCGATGCATCCCTGCGTTTCCTGAAAGAAGATCCGTGGGAGCGCCTCAGAAAATTCCGTGACGGCTTCAAAAATACAAAACTGCAGATGTTGTTCCGCGGACAGAATATTTTAGGTTATCGTCATTATGCAGACGATGTAGTAGAATATTTTGTACAGAAATCCATCGCAAACGGAATTGATATCATTCGTATTTTTGACTGCTTAAATGATCTGAGAAACTTAAAAACAGCTGTAGATGCCTGCAAAAAGGAAAAAGGTCATTCCCAGATCGCACTTTCCTATACCTTAGGTGAGGCATATACACTGGATTACTGGGTAGACACAGCAAAACGTATCGAGGATATGGGGGCAGATTCCATCTGTATCAAAGATATGGCAGGTCTGCTGGTTCCGTATGAGGCAGAGCGTCTGGTAAAAGCATTAAAAGAAAATGTAAGCCTTCCGATCGAACTTCATACACATTATACAAGTGGTGTGGCTTCCATGAGCTGCTTAAAAGCCGTAGAAGCTGGATGCGATATCATTGATACTGCAATCTCTCCACTGGCTTTGGGAACATCCCAGCCGGCTACAGAGGTTATGGTAGAGACTTTCAAAGGCACACCGTATGATACCGGCCTGAATCAGGATATTCTGGCAGAGATCAATGAATACTTTGCTAAGATCCGTGAGGAGGCAATGGCAAGCGGACTGTTAAATCCGAAGGTACTTGGTGTAAATATCAATACGCTTCGTTATCAGGTTCCGGGCGGAATGCTTTCCAACATGATTTCTCAGCTGAAAGAGCAGAACGCAGAGGATAAATACGAGGAAGTATTAAAAGAGATTCCGCGTGTAAGAAAAGACCTTGGTGAGCCGCCTCTGGTAACACCGTCCAGCCAGATCGTAGGTACACAGGCTGTATTAAACGTTCTGATGGGAGAGCGTTACAAAGTTGCTACCAAAGAGACCAAGAGCATTTTACTTGGTGAGTACGGTCAGACGGTTAAACCGTTCAATCCGGAAGTTGTAGAAAAAGTACTTGGTCCGGATAAAGATAAAGCCATCACATGCCGTCCGGCAGATCTGATTGAGCCGGAGCTTGCTAAGATTGAGAAAGAAATGTCACGCTGGAAACAGCAGGATGAGGATGTATTGTCTTATGCACTGTTCCCACAGCAGGCACTGGATTTCTTCAAATATCGTGAGGCACAGCAGACAAAGGTAGATCCGGAAGCTGCTGATCATGAAAATGGGGCTTATCCGGTTTAAAAAGTTTTTGTGGTGAAACTGTAAATTATAAAAAAAGTTTCTTTTGTGATACAATTGTAGACTATGGAAAGGGGCTCGGCTTATTTTGTCTTATCGGCTAACAATCGCTCGCTAAGAAAAAATAAGCCGCGCCCCTTTATTTCATTCGTCGAGCAAATAAGTCAGAAGGTTTTTCTTCAAAATGAACTTTTGTAATTGTTGATTAAACAAATAAAAGTATGTTATCTTAAAGTCGCGCAATTACAGTTCTTGTGATTGCACAAATATTCTTTATATGAACCAAGTGGTTTCTGAATTTCGGAAGCTCAGATTTTTCGCGCATTTTTCAAATGAAGAATAATAAAAGAACGGTAGGATAAAGAGGAGAATGTGAAAAAACTCTCATTTTTATACAGAAGCATGAAAAGTTGAAAGAATCAAGAAAATATTTTGATGTGTTTTACAAGTGTATTTGTTGAAATATATGGATGTCAATGATATAATGATGGATACGTCAATTAGACGAAAAAAATTGTAGAAAATAATGATTAGAAAGAGGATTTAATATGGAACATAACAAAAAGGAGCGCAGTAGTTTCTCTGGCGGAATCGGTTTTGTGCTTGCAGCAGCAGGAAGCGCAGTGGGACTTGGTAATCTGTGGCGTTTTCCTTACCTTGCCGCGCAGTATGGCGGAGGAATTTTTATTCTGGTATATATCATTCTGGCACTGACCTTCGGTTTCACATTGATGACTACCGAGATTGCAATCGGACGCAAGACAAAACAGAGTCCGGGTACTGCATATAAAGCCATCAATAAAAAATTTGGATTTTTAGGCGTGCTGGCACCGATCGTTCCGGTGATCATTCTGCCGTATTATTGTGTGATCGGCGGTTGGGTTGTTAAATATATGGTGACATTTGTGTCCGGTCATGGACTGGATGCAGCAGCAGATAGTTTTTTTGGAAATTTTGTCGGAAATTCGATCTCACCGATGATTTATTTCGCTGTTTATCTGGGACTGACTGCAGCAGTTATCCTGCTTGGCGTCAATAAAGGAATTGAAAAAATCAGTAAATTCCTGATGCCGTTATTGCTGATTATTTCTGTGATTATTTCCATTTATATTTTTACATTACCGGGAGCAAGTGCCGGTATTAAGTACTATCTCCTGCCTGATTTTACGAAGTTTTCACTGAAAACAGTGTGTGCAGCCATGGGACAGATGTTTTATTCTATGAGTCTGGCTATGGGAATCATGATCACTTATGGCTCTTATACAAAAAACGAGACAAGCCTGACAAAATCTGTAAATCAGATTGAGATTTTTGATACGGTCGTTGCTCTGCTGGCCGGATTTATGGTCGTTCCGGCAGTTTATGTATTCAGCGGTGAAGCAGGAACAAAAGCAAGCGGAGCAGGATTGATGTTTGTAACGCTTCCGAGAGTATTTGAACAGATGCGAGGTGGCACGATCATCGGAATTTTGTTCTTTGTGCTTGTATTCTTAGCTGCGTTGACCAGCTCCATTTCGATTATGGAAGCTATCGTATCTTCCTTTATGGATCGATTCGGTATCAGCCGTAAGAAAAGCGTTGCGATCTGCATCATTATCAGTATTATAATGGGAATCCCATCCTCTCTGGGCAATGGTGCATGGGCACATATCAAGATTCTTGGGATGGACTTCCTGACATTCTTTGACTATATCAGCAACAGTGTGTTGATGCCGATCGTGGCACTGTGCACCTGTATTCTGATCGGATGGGCGGCAGGAGCAAAGACTGTTACAGATGAAGTAAAACGAAATGGTGAAAAAATGAATCGTGAAAAACTGTACAATGTGATGATAAAATACATTGCACCGGTAATGCTGGTGATCATACTGATTACTTATTCACTGGCACAGTTCGGATTCTTCACTATGTAATACACAAAATGAGAGAAAATGACATTCCTTTTGTTATCTTTATTTTTGGAAAGAAGGTATCGATATTATGCATGATGAAGTGACAGAAAAAGACATTGAACGAATGAAAGAGGAAATCGAATATCGGAAACTGGTAGTTCGTAAAGAAGCATTGGAAGCTGTAAAAGAGGCAAGAGCGCATGGCGATCTCAGTGAAAATTTTGAATATCATGCGGCAAAGAAAGATAAAAATGCCAATGAGAGCCGTATCCGTTATCTGGAGCGCATGATCAAAACAGCGGTAGTTGTATCCGATGAGTCAAAATCCGATGAAGTTGGAATCAACAATAAAGTAACCTTATATTTTGAAGATGATGACGAAGAAGAAGTGTATACACTGGTGACAACCGTGCGCGGAAACTCCCTGAAAGGCTGGATTTCTACGGAATCTCCAATCGGAAAAGCAATTCTCGGTCACAAAGTCGGAGACCGTGTCTATGTGGAGATCAATGCAAATGCCGGTTATTATGTAGAAATCCGTGCCATTGAAAACACCGAAGATGACGGAAGTATTGGACTCAGAAAATTTTAACAAAAATAAGTCGAACGCACAAATTTCATGTGCGCTCGACTTATTTTTTTACGGACAGCGTTTCTATTTTGTGTTATTTGATACAAAACGTACTTCCAGTTTGTCTGGGCGGGAATAACTTTCTGTATATTCTACAAGGTTACCGTGATGGTCATAGCCAATCAGTTCCAGGTGATTGACGATCATTTCATCTTCCAGATGCAGATAGGAACGGATTTTATCCCCGGCTTCTACCATGGTCAGAGATTCCTGAAAAACAACGGGCAGGTGATCTCTGGTGGACATGTAGTCATACAGAGAAATCTGCTCAAAGTTATAATTATCGATATCCGGGAAAAATTTCAAGGGAACGTAAGTGTACTCAATAGCCAGTGGTTCTTTGTTGCCCTGGCGGATACGGTGGATTCCATAAATTGGTTCTTCAAATGCAAGACCAAGTTTATCAGCATAATAATAACGTCCCTGGATGGTGCCGGTGCACAGTAATTTGTTGGATATCTCGATTCCAAAATTGCGGACAAGGGAAGTGAAACTGGCATTTTCGGATTCATTTAATACACCGAAAGCGACTTTGTTATATTCCGGTTTCCTGACAAAGGTACCTTTTCCCTGTCGGCGCACGAGATAATGTTCATTTACAAGTTCATCGATGGCTGTGCGGATAGTAGGTCGGCTTACACCATACATTTCTGCAAGGACTCGTTCGCTAGGGATCATTTCTCCGGGAAGATATTCATGGCTTTCAATCCTGCTTACAATAATATCGCGCACCTGTGCTGCTACATGATTTAATTGTTCCATGATTCCTCCATTTCCGCATTTCTGATAAATGCAAAATCATCTATTTTCATAATGTCTTCAAAAAAATGAATCAGTCTGCCGGTTTTGTCGTATACCAGACCTTTGTATTTCATCATGGGACTACCCGGTGCAGTTTGGAGCAGACTGGATTCTTCCTCATTTGTGTAAATGAGTGTCACACGCTGATTGGATTTCAAAATCGGTATCTGAAGATCTGTCTGCAATACATTCAAAATTGGGCGTGAACCCAGAATTTCAGCAGTCAGACCAGGATAGATATCGATTGGAGTATAAGAATAATCCAGGCACAGCGGGGTGTCGTTTTCATAATAAATGAAAAGGATTTTATAAACTGGTGTTTGTTCCGGGATCAGCATTTTGCCGGAAAGACGTTTATCTACCAAAATCTCTTCAAAAGAATAGGGCTGCCAGCGAATATTCGGACGTCTTTCTCCGGGATCAAAATTACCGGTACAGGTGTGAGTAGATATTTTGATTCTCTCAGGAGCAACAAAATATCCAAGTCTTTCCTGGGAAAAAAGGTAATGCTCACGCACAAGTTGTGCCAGAGCATTCCGGATAGTAGGCCGCTGCACATGAAAATGCTCCGCAAGAAATCGCTCAGAAGGAAGCCGGTCTCCGGGGCGATAGCCCTCATTTTTCAACATATATATGATCTCTTTTGCAAGAATGACATCCATTGTCAGTAAATTCTTTCTCATAAATTCTAAAAATACGCTCCTTTTACTTCCAATTTTAAAAATAACTATATGAAAAGATTATTATAGAACATCTTTTACATTCATGCTACCGAATAGTTGCTTGTTTCTATCATATAACAGATGCAATCTGTTCGTCAAATATGATTGGTATAAAAAAATGCAATAGTGGTCTGAATCGGTCGGTTATGCAAATATGCCAAAAAATGAATGATAATGAATAAAACACAAGATATAATCGCGAAAAACATATAGTTATTAAATGCTTAGAATAACATTTTTAAAAAAGATGTTGACTATTCAAGAAACTGTGGTATAGTAATTTACATAAGTGGTTACGAAAAAGGAAAAGGAATTAAAGGAGGATATCAAAATAACATGTTGAAATTTGATGAGCAGAAACAGATTGACAGTGTAAAAGGTGCACTTGCATTGCGCGGGAAAATCGAAGAAATTGTAGACCAGATCTGTAAAGATGGATTTAAAAATATCTGCTGGCTTGGCATAGGAGGCACTTATGCTTCCTGCTTACAGGCGGAAGTTCATATGAAAGAAAAATCAGGACTTGACTTTTTCGTGGAAAATGCAGCAGAATATCTGACAACTGGAAATAAAAAAGTTGGAGCAGATACGATTGTTGTGGTTTCATCCGTAACCGGAAGTACCATCGAGATGGTGGAAGGTGTCAAAAAAGCTTCTGCAGCGGGAGCAAAGGTGCTTGGATTTATTGATGTGGATACTACAGAACTGGCGCAGATCGTAGATTATGAAATTGCATATCCGGGCAATGAACAGCTGAAGTTTTTTATGGTTGCAGACCGTTTTATGTACAATGCAGGTGAATTCCCGGAATATGATCGTTATTACAAAGAACTGGATGAAAATCTGGCTGTAGATCTGGTAGAAGTTGAGAAAGCAGCGGATGCATTTGGAGAGGCATTTGCAAAGAAACATTGCAATGACAGTATCCATTATTTTGTAGGAGCAGGTAATCAGTATGGTTCAACATATTCTTATGCAATGTGCTACTGGGAAGAGCAGCATTGGATCCGTACAAAATCTATCCACAGTGCAGAATTTTTCCATGGAATGCTGGAAATTGTAGACCGCGATACACCGGTCACTGTATTTGTAGGTGAAGATGCACAGCGTTCTCTGAGTGAACGAGTAGTAAAATTCCTGCCGCGTGTTTGTGCAAATTACACAGTAATTGATTCCAAAGACTATGAGTTGAAAGGAATCAGCGAGGAATTCCGTGGAAATCTGTCTCATCTTGTGACCCATGCTGTAACACAGCGTATTGATGCACATTTGGAGCAGATCAATTGCCATCCAATGGAAATCAGAAGATATTATCGTCAGTTTGATTATTAATGAATTTGGAAGAAAAGATGATTCTGCGTACTGAAAGATAAACAATGATGAAGTGATGCGAGGAATGCTGAAAATGGAGAAAAAGATTAAAATTGCAGCTGTAGGAGACAATTGCGTGGATGCTTATGATCAGACAGGTGGGGCATTTCCGGGAGGAAATCCGGTGAATGTTGCCGTTTATGCGGTTCGGCTTGGCGGGGAAGCGTCTTATACCGGTGTCGTTGGAGACGATGCATATGGGAAATTAATGAAGGAGTCAATTGCAAAAAAAGGGGTGGATATTTCTCATTTGAAAGTGATGCCTGGCAGTACGGCTGTGACACACGTGGAAATCATAGACGGAGAGCGTATTCTCGGAGATTATGAGGAAGGCGTTATGGCAGATTTCAAGCTGAGTGAAGAAGATATTGAATTTCTTGGAAGCCATGATCTGGTCGTATCCGGAATCTGGGGGATGATAGAGAATGATCTTGAGAAAATCAAGGCTTGTGGCACCAGGATTGCTTTTGACTTTGCAACGAAATATGAAAGCCCGGTGATTGATATCGCGATTCCATTTGTGGATTATGCATTTTTTGCCTATGATGGAGAAGATGAAGAATGGATGCGAAACTTCATGGAAGAAATGCAGGAAAAGGGAGCAAAGACAGTCATCGTCACCAGAGGTACAAAAGGAAGCATTGCTTATGACGGCATAAGTTATACGGAGTTTGGGATTATCCCATGCGATGTCGTGGATACGATGGGAGCCGGTGACAGCTTCATTGCAGGCTTTTTATATGGTATCTTACAGGGAAAATCATTACAGGAAAGTATGGAACAGGGAGCAAAAAACAGCAGTGTGACACTGGGCTATAGCGGAGCCTGGTAAGAGAGATGTGTAATGGGCTCTCACTTCTATAAGTGCGAAGTAATAAGAAAGAAAACATAAGACACATTCTACGGCAGCGAATGTGTCTTATGTTTTTGTGTTTGATAAGAAATTATAAAATTTCCGGTTTCAAGTGGAAAGAGAACGTATAATGAGTATCGTCCAGACAATATTCTTTTGCCAGCTGAGGACCACAGCTTCCGGAACCGATACCACTCTGTCTGTAATCGATACAGAATACAGTGTATCCTGATTTTTCCAGTTCATAATTATGACCTTTCGTGGTCAGTTCTTCTTCTGTATACTCGGACAGATTAAAGGAAATCGGCTGCTCGTTATATACGGTCAGTTTCCGGCTGTCATCAGCAACACTGACATATTCGCAATGATAGTGGCTTCCGTTCTCCTGCGGGCGCATATAGTCCTCATGCAGATCACAAACCCGCGCATTAAATTTACCAAGATAGCTTGCCCGGCGTTTGTCAATATAGCTCTCATGAGGTCCGTATCCAAAGTATTCTGCCTGATTCATACGTTTTGACAGGAACAGGCGGATACCAAGTCGAGGAAGAAATGCCTCGTTTGGCTGGAATGGATTGTCATTTTCTGTCACATCTTCGAAGTATTCGCTGTACATGCCACGCATGATTGCATCCCGCTCAATCTCCATGCTGGATCTGACGATTCCATCCGGTGTGATGATCCATTCTGCATCAATCTCTAGGAAACGCTGCCGGAAGATGGGAGCCATGGAAGAGGTTGTGTGCAGTTTCAGGGAACCATCTTCCTGTGCTTCTACAGTTGTATTATAAGCTCGCTGTGTCATTTTATCATAACCTGCTTCATACCACAGTCTCTTGACCACGCGATCATTATCTGTCGGTGCACGCCAGATATTCATTTCCATCGGACGTTTTAAGAAGCTGTGATTTTTGTAGATCATGCTGTCAAACATACCGGTGAGTTTGTTGTATACATAGACAAAATCAGCACCGTTGATGGTAATGACACGATCATTTTCTGTATAAGTAATAGTAGGAACCGTGTCATTTGCAGCGCAAGAGCAGGAGGCTGCAGATGCTTTTTCCGCATCCAGCAGAGTGGTTAATGCATCGGTGCAGTTTTCATTCAACATAATCTGGTCAAAACCAAGTTTGAAACCGGCCGGTGTAAACGGTTTCTCATGCAGCTGATGAGAGCTGATGATGACAGAGCAGGAACCGTCTTCCAGTGGCTTAATTGGCAGCTGAACCGTCTTCTTGCTTCTTGGAGCAACATCTAACAGCTCAGTATCTCTGATCTCACCGGAAGCAACTGCCATACCGTTTTGCAGGATTTCATAGGTCAGATATAATTCTTCTTTTAAGTTTGTAAAATCCAGATTGTTCTGCAGGATGTAAGTACCGGAAGCAGCATCCTCCAGATGTACACGAACCGGACGATACACATTTTTATATTCTTTTAAACCGGTGCTCGGTGTACGGTCCGGGTAAACAAGTCCGTCCATGCAGAAGTTTCCATCATGCGGATATTCACCGGAGTCACCACCGTAATAGAATTTTTTGCGTCCATCGTCTGTGGTTCCCATGTAAACACCGTGATCACACCATTCCCAGACGAAACCGCCCACGAACGTGTCATATTGTTCCTCTAACTGATAGTAGTCCTCGATGTCTCCAGGTCCATTTCCCATAGCATGAATAAACTCGCACTGAATAAACGGTTTGTCCGGGTTATTGTCCAGATAGGCATGCATTTCCGGGATTGCAGCGTACATGCGGCTGCGCAGATCAATATTGGAGAAATCTGTTTTTCCACGTTTCGGATTGCGTGGATGGTGCATGGAGCTCTCATAATGTGTCAGTCTGGTCGGATCATAAGATTTTGTCCAGGCAAGGGCATCTTCAAAGGTGCAGCCGTAACCGGCCTCATTTCCCATGGACCAGATCACAACGCTGGTGCGGTTCTTATCACGCATCACATTTTTCTGAACACGGTCTACAACGCTGTCTGTCCAGTCTTCGTTGTCAGATAAAAACGGTGGGAACGGGTTTTTCTTTCCTTCTTTCCAGATATTCAGGTTGTACAGGTTTACAACACCGTGGATCTCTATGTCGGATTCGTCGATGACATAGAAACCGTATTCGTCACACAACTCATAAAACTCCGGTGCATTTGGATAATGGCTGGTGCGGATAGCATTGAAATTGTGCTGTTTCATCAGACTCATATCTTTGCGGATATGTTCCAACGTAACAGCAGAACCTACATAAGGATCACTGTCGTGGCGGTTTGTTCCGCGGAAACGAACTTTCTGACCATTCAGGTATACAATGGAATCTTTGATGCTGATTTCACGGAAACCGATGCGTTGGCGAATCGTTTCACCATCGGTGGAAAGAGTCAGTGTATACAGATACGGATGTTCTGCATTCCACAGGGTGAGATCGGAAGCAGAAAATGTAATGTTGTCTCCTTCAGAAACACCTTCTGCAATAACGCAGCCGCAGGCAGTGGTCAGTTTGTAAGAAACTGGAATGGATTCTTTTGCAAACGTCAGCGGAATTGTTACGTCTGCAGCAGTATAATTGTTTTTTAACTGCATTTTGATAAAGAAATCACGGACATAGTTTTCCGGTCTTGCAAGCACATAGACATCGCGGAAAATACCGGAATTACGGAACTTGTCCTGATCTTCCAGGTAACTGCCGTCACACCATTTCAGAACGAGAACGGCAAGTGTGTTTTCGCCTTCACGCAGAGCGTTCGTAATATCAAATTCACCGGTGGAATGAGAAACCTGATGATATCCGATAAAGGTGCCGTTTAACCATACATAATAGCAGGAGTCCACACCTTCAAAATTCAGATGGTAAGTTGCGGTTCCTTCGGGCTTTTTGTATGTAAAGCTGCGGACATAAGCACCACATGGATTTTCGTGTGGTACATATGGCGGATCAAACGGGAACGGATAGCGCGTATTGGTATACTGATGGATATCGTAACCGTGATCCTGCCAGTTGGACGGAACCGGAAGTGTATCGAAATGACTGGTGTCATAACCTTGCTCATAGAAAGCTTCCTGACAATCATAAATGCTGTCAAAATACCGGAACTTCCAGTCACCGTTTAACAATAAGAAACGGTCTGTCTCTTGACGGCATGTCCAGTCCGCAAATTGTGCGTTGGATGTCGGAATGTAATAAGCACGCATCGGCTCATCGTTGACACCAAAGGTATGATTGTCTTCAAAATACTTTGGAATAATCATGTAAAAACCCTCCTCATAAAATGATTTTTTCCTTGAAATAACGAGTAAATAGATGAATACTCACTTGAATGTATTATATAAAAAAGCGGACCACATAGCAAGGTATGTGGTCCGTTCTTTTAGAAATTATTATACAGTTCGCGCCATTCGCAAAAGAGCTCGCTTGCGAGCGATACTTCTTGAACTTGGTTCAAGAAGGCAAACGTATATGCTACTATTTTTGCTCATAAAAAGGCGCTCCCTTCATCACAATATATCCAGATAATTCCCCATGCAAGCATGATCATTATCTGAATACATGTGATGAGTGAACTGTAGGATTATTTTTTGTACTTAGCTTCGCAGTATTTGCAGCGGTATACTTCGTGTTCCGGATCAGTCAGAAGGAAGATCTGATCCAGTTCCTGCTCGATGGAAGTGATACAACGTGGATTTTTACATTTGATGACATTGGTAACCGATGTCGGAAGTTTTAATGCACGTTTTTCTACAATGCGCTCATCTTTAATGATATTTACGGTGATGTTGTGATCGATAAAACCAAGGATATCCAGATCTAAGTTATCGATGTTGCATTCCACTTTCAGGATATCTTTTTTGCCCATTTTGTTGCTTTTTGCATTTTTGATGATAGCAACACAGCAATCCAGCTCATCCAGTTTCAGATCATGATAAATGGAAAGGCTCATGCCTGCTTTGATGTGGTCTAATACAAAACCTTCTTTGATTGCACCTACGTTTAACATTGCTTATACCTCCAGTCCTAATAATGTAAGAATCAGGGCCATACGAACGTAAACGCCGTACTGAGCCTGTTTGAAATATACTGCTCTCGGATCATCATCTACTTCGGTAGAAATCTCATTGACACGTGGCAGTGGATGAAGTACCAGCATATCCTTTGGAGCCAGTTCCATTTTTGTTTTGTCTAAGATGTAGAAATCTTTCATGCGGATGTAATCTTCCTCATTAAAGAAACGCTCTTTCTGCACACGGGTCATGTAAAGGATATCCAGTTCCGGCAGAGCTTCTTCCAGACGAACCACCTCTTTGAAAGGAACATTGTTCTGGGCAAGTACATCTTCACGAATATAGCTTGGAACACGCAGTTCTTCCGGAGAGATCAGCACAAATTTTACATTAGGGTAACGAATCAGAGCATGAATCAGTGAGTGAACAGTACGTCCAAATTTCAGGTCACCACATAAACCAATGGTCAGATTGTCGAGATGACCTTTGAGACTGTGAATAGTAAGAAGATCGGTAAGTGTCTGTGTCGGATGCTGATGTCCGCCATCACCTGCATTAATGACAGGAATTGTGGATTTTTCGGAGGCAACTAACGGAGCACCTTCCTTCGGGTGACGCATTGCACAGATATCAGCATAACTGGAGATGACACGGATAGTATCGGAAACACTTTCTCCTTTGGCAGCGGAAGAACTGTCAGCACTGGAAAAACCAAGCACAGATCCGCCAAGATTTAACATAGCTGCTTCAAAACTGAGTCGGGTTCTGGTACTTGGCTCATAAAAGCAGGTAGCAAGCTTCTTGCCGGCACATGCATGTGCATATTTTTCCGGATTATTTTCAATATCGTTCGCGAGATTGAGCAATTTATCTGTTTCTTCTACGGATAAATCTAATGGGCTCATTAAATGTCTCATAGGTCTCCTCCTTGATTGTATATATTTTCACAGTTTACTCATTGCATAGGAAAAAGCTTCTTGAATGATGTCCTTCAGAAAGCATTCTTTTCTCCGGAAAATCTGTTGATAACGATCCTACGTGCATCAGGAGTTTCCCGGATATATGTGATGGGAAAACTGCATTGTTTATCTTAAATATCATATACTATGAAGTTACAAAATTCAATAGTCAGTTGCCATTCCTGATGTAGAAATATGACCATTCAGTCAGTGCTTTTGTGCGAAAATTCAGACATTGTTCCAGATAGGAAGAAACAGAAATGCAGGGGGAATGACTGCGTAAGGGAGTTGTCTGATACACAGAACAGAGCAAAGCTTCATATCTTAAATACAACGGTAAAGCAGGGGTTGAGACTGGTATGCGGCAGACGAAAAAATTGTTGCAGGAGCTTAACTGCCGATGCATTCGGGGAGAACTGCCCCGGGAAGTGAAGCAGGTGGCATACGACAGCAGAAATGTAGAACCGGGGGGATTGTTTGTCTGCATTCGGGGAAGCAGGCAGGATGGGCATGCATTTATCCGGGAGGCAGTGGAACGGGGCGCTGTGGTGATCCTGACAGAAAAAGGAGCATGGAAGGAAGATAACAGTTCACAGGAGGCTGCTAAGCAACAGAAATATTGTGTATTGGAAACTCCGGACACGCGGGCTGCGCTGGCATCTATCGCCCGTCAATGGTTTGACAATCCGCAGGAAAAACTGAAAATCATCGGTGTGACCGGGACGAAAGGAAAGACATCTACCGCATGGATGATCTGGAAAATGTTTACGGCGGATGGTAAGAAGTGTGGTCTGATCGGAACGATAGAGGTTTGTTATGGTACATGGCAGCAGACAATCCGCAACACTACACCGGAATCGTATGAATTGTATGAAATATTGCGAAAAATGGTGGATCAGGGCTGTCAGTACGTTGTCATGGAAGTTTCGTCTCAGGCGCTGAAACTGCACCGGGTAGATGGAATTATGTTTGATGCGGCAGTGTTTACCAATCTGCGAGAAGACCATATCGGAGCAGGGGAGCATGCCGATTTTGCAGAATATATGGCATGTAAGCAGCGGTTGTTCTGTCAGTGCCGTACTGGAATTTTTAATCAGGACGATCCGTATTGGCAGGAAATGTGGCGTGGCAGTAGTTGTGAGCGGGTGTTCACCTATGGGTTTTCCAGACAGGCAGATTATTGCGCAGACCGGGTACAGCTTTTGCGGGGAAGCGACCGTCTGGGCGTGCAGTATCATCTGACCAGACACCGGACCGGAAAAAATCAGGGAGAAATGGAAGCTGCATCAGAAAACAGCTGGAATGTGGTGGTAAATGCTCCGGGCAAGTTTTCTATATACAATTCGCTGGCAGCGATTTCTGTGGCGGAACAGTATCAGATACCGGAGGAAGCAATTGAAAAAGCACTGCATACCCTGCAGGTGCCGGGACGCATCGAAATGCTTCCGGTATCGCCACGTTTTATCGTTATCGTGGATTATGCGCACAATGCCATGGCACTGGATGCGTTGCTGAGGACGCTGCGGGATTATCACCCGGGGCGGATTATTTGTATTTTCGGCTGTGGCGGAAACCGGGCGGCAGAACGCAGATTTCAAATGGGCGAAGTGGCAGGGCGGCTGGCAGATCTGGTGGTGGTGACCACGGATAATCCCAGAGAGGAAGATCCGGAAAAAATTGCGGATGAGATCTGTCTTGGGCTGGAAGCGGCAAAAGGAAAATACGGCAGGATTCCGGATCGGGAGCAGGCAATCGCCTATGGCATTTCCCATGCAAAACCCGGAGATATCGTGGTGATTGCCGGAAAGGGTCATGAGACCTATCAGGAGATCAACGGGGAAAAATATCCGATGGATGATCGGAAACTTGCGATGAAGTGTAAGGTTTGGTAAGATAACAGTCAGCAGAGAAGAGTAAAAAGGAGCACTATGGATAAAAAAACATTGTATGCAAACATTATTATCGACATTTCCCTGGAAAAACTGGACCGTACGTTTCAGTATCTGATTCCGGAAATGCTGGCAGATCAGATTCATCCGGGCACACCGGTGGAGGTTCCCTTTGGAAATGGAAACCGACATATGCGCGGCTATGTGGTGGAAGTGACAGATCAGCCGGAATTTGACGTAAGCCGGATGAAATCTGTCCTGCGGGTCGTGCGGGAAGGGATTCCGATCGAAGGGCAGCTGATCGCGCTTGCCGCCTGGATGCGGGAAAATTTCGGCGGGACGATGAATCAGGCATTGAAAACAGTGATTCCGGTAAAACAGAAGACAACGGAGAAGGAAAAGCGGATGATCTGGCTGAAGCCAGATGCCGCAACAGCAAAAGCGCAGCTTGGCGAATTGCAGCGCAAGCATCAGACCGCGCGTGCGCGGCTGATGGAAGCGCTGCTGAAACAGTCTCCGCTCCCCTATGAGACGGTGACACAGAAGCTGAATATTACAGCTTCTGTGATCCGTGCCATGCAGGAGCGGGAGCTGATCCGTGTGGAACACATCCGAAACTGGCGCAATCCGCTGGATCAGATGAAAAAGCAGGGAAACATTGCTTCCCTGAATCTGACGCAGCGACGCGTTGCGGATGAAATTTTATCAGGCTGGCATCGGGGCGATGAACGCCCGTGCCTGATTCATGGAGTCACCGGCAGCGGAAAGACAGAAGTATATATGGAAATCATTGAGCAGGTGGTAAAGTCCGGAAAGCAGGCAATCGTCCTGATTCCGGAGATTGCGCTGACTTTTCAGACCGTACTTCGTTTTTACAACCATTTCGGTGACCGGGTATCAATTTTGAACTCCCGTATGTCAGCGGGAGAGCGCTCCGATCAGTTTGAACGGGCAAAAAGCGGGCTTTTGGACGTGATGATCGGTCCGCGGTCTGCGCTGTTCACACCTTTTCCAAATTTGGGTGTTATCATTATTGATGAGGAACACGAAGCGGCATACAAAAGTGAGACCGTGCCGCGGTATCATGCCAGAGAGACGGCAATCGCGCGGGCGCAGATGTGCGGTGCCAGGGTAGTGCTTGGTTCTGCCACTCCTTCGGTAGAGAGTTATGACCGGGCAAAGCAGGGGCAGTATCGTTTGTTCGAGATGAAAGAACGTGTCAGTGCCCGTCCGCTGCCGAGTGTATACACGGTGGATCTGCGGGAAGAATTAAGAAACGGAAACCGTTCCATTTTCAGTGACAAACTGCGGGAGCTGATCACAGACCGTTTGGAGAAAAAAGAACAGATCATGCTTTTTATCAACCGCCGCGGTGTGGCAGGTTTTGTCTCCTGCCGTTCCTGTGGAGAAGTCATTAAATGCCCGCATTGTGATGTGTCGCTGAACCTGCACAACAACGGAAAGTTAGTCTGCCATTACTGTGGATATGAGCAGCCGATGGTGAAAGAGTGCCCGTCCTGCGGTTCTCCTTATATTGGAGGCTTCAAGGCAGGAACCCAGAAGATCGAAGAAATGGTGAAACGGCAGTTTCCAACGGCGCGGGTACTTCGCATGGATCTGGACACCACCCGTAAAAAAGGCGGTTATGAAGAAATTTTATCTGCATTTGCAAACGGCGAGGCAGATATTCTGATCGGAACCCAGATGATCGTGAAAGGACATGATTTTCCAAATGTTACGCTGGTTGGCGTGCTGGCAGCAGATCTGTCCCTTCATATCAGCGATTACCGTGCGGCAGAGCGGACGTTTCAGCTGCTGACACAGGCAGCGGGCAGAGCCGGGCGCGGACACCGACAGGGCGAGGTCGTGATCCAGACGTATCAGCCGGAGCATTATAGCGTTGTGACAGCTGCCGAACAGGATTACGAAGCATTTTTTGAACAGGAAATATTCTTAAGAGAGATGATGCATTATCCGCCAAAATGGCATATGCTGGTGATTCATGCGGCAGGTGCACAGGAAATGCTGGTCAAACAGGCACAGGATGTGTTAAAATATAAAATACTGACTCAGTCAGATAACGAAAAAAGCAGTCTGCAGGTTATTGGTCCGGCAGATGCGGCAGTTTCCAAAGTCAATGATATTTATCGGAAAATGCTGTATGCCAAAGCTGCGGATTATCAGAAGCTGGTCAGCATCAAAAATATGCTGGAAGAATATATTCGTATCGATCCGGCATTTCGCAATGTAAATATTCAGTTTGATTTTGATCCGATGAATGGATTTTAACAAATGGAAAAATGAAAAGGCAAACAGAAAAATACAGTGGACAGAATACGAAAACCGGTGAGAAAACCGGGAAAATCTGAAACTGAAAAAAGAGGAAACGAGGAGACAAAAATGGCACTTAGAACAATCAGAATTATGGGCGATGAAGTTTTGACAAAAGTATGTCGTGAGGTGAAAAAAGTAACCCCGCGTATTTCAGAGCTGATCGACGATATGCTGGAGACTATGTATGACGCATGCGGCGTGGGTCTTGCAGCACCGCAGGTCGGCGTACTGCGAAGAATCGTAGTAATCGATGTAGGAGAGGGACCGATCGTTATGATCAACCCGGAGATCCTTGAGACCGCCGGCAGCCAGACCGGTGACGAGGGATGCTTAAGCCTTCCGGGCAGAGCCGGTCAGGTGACACGCCCGAACTATGTAAAAGCAAAAGCATACGATGAAAATTTGGAACCGTACGAGATCGAGGGTGAAGGACTTCTTGCGCGTGCAATCTGCCATGAGCTGGATCATCTGGATGGACATATGTATGTGGAAAAAGTAGAGGGCGAACTCCACGACGTACAGTATGCGGATCCGGAAGATGAGGAAGACTGGGAAGAAATCGACGAAGAGTAATCTTTACAGGTCAGGAGGAATCAGAAGATGCGAGTAATCTTTATGGGAACCCCGGATTTTTCTGTGGGTACATTAAAAGCGTTAATCGAAGCAGGACATGAAGTAGTCCTGGCAGTTACACAGCCGGACAAGCCCAAGGGCAGAGGCAAGGCAATGCAGTTTCCACCGGTAAAAGAAGCTGCCGTTGAGCTTGGCATCGAAGTATATCAGCCGCGCCGTGTCCGGGAGCCGGAATGTGTGGAATATTTAAGAAAATACAACGCAGATATCATCGTAGTAGTAGCGTTTGGTCAGATTTTGCCAAAAGAAATCCTGGAAATGCCAAAATACGGTTGCGTGAACGTACATGCGTCTCTGCTGCCAAAATACAGAGGTGCAGCGCCGATCCAGTGGGCGGTCATCAACGGAGATAAAGTATCCGGTGTGACAACCATGCGCATGGATGAGGGACTGGATACCGGTGACATGATCATGAAAGAAGAAGTTGTTCTGGACGAAAAAGAAACCGGCGGAAGCCTGTTTGACCGTCTGAGCGAAGTGGGTGCAGATCTGTGTGTCCGTACTTTGACAGCTATTGAAAATGGAACAGCTACTTATACAAAACAGGATCATGAGGCAGCGACAAAAACAACCCTGATCAAAAAGCAGTTTGGCATCATTGACTGGACAAAACCGGCAAAAGAGATTGAATGTCTGATCCGAGGTTTAAATCCGTGGCCGAGTGCATATACTTATCTCCATGGAAAGACTTTGAAAATCTGGGCAGCATCTGTAAAAGACGAAACTTCGGAACATGCACCGGGAGAACTGGCAGTTGTGACAAAACACGAAGTCGGTGTGCAGACCGGAGACGGTATCCTGATGCTGGAAGAAGTACAGTTAGAGGGTAAAAAACGAATGACCGCAGATGCATTTTTGCGTGGAAATGCCTTGAGCGACGGAATGAAACTGGGAACTGAAAATTAAGCAGAAAGAAGTGACTACTATGCCTTATAGATATTATGGATTTTACTGGATGGACTATACTTATATTCTTGTAGTTATCGGAGCAATTATCTGTCTGATCGCATCGGCACGAATGAACAGTACCTTTAACCGTTATCAGCGGGTACGCAGCATGTCGGGAATGACCGGTGCTATGGCAGCAGAACGGATTTTGCGAGATGCGGGCATCCATGACGTGCAGGTACAGCATGTTTCCGGTAACCTGACGGATCATTACAATCCGATGAATAAGACGTTAAGTCTGTCAGACAGTGTATACAATTCAACTTCCGTTGCAGCAGTGGGCGTGGCAGCCCATGAGTGCGGGCATGCGATCCAGCATGCAAACGGATATGTTCCGCTGCGTGTTCGTGGCGCTTTTGTGCCGGTGGCAAATATCGGTTCCAACCTGGCATGGCCGCTGATCATTATCGGACTGATCTTTCGCGGTTCCATGAGTACGGTGCTGATTCAGGCAGGAATCATTATGTTTTCCCTGGCGGTACTGTTTCAGTTGATCACACTGCCGGTAGAGTTTAACGCTTCTCACCGTGCGATGCAGCAGTTGGAGCGCACCGGTATTTTAGGCGGAAATGAACTGCGGGATACGAGAAAAGTCCTGACTGCGGCAGCTATGACTTATGTGGCAAGTGCGGCATCTATGATACTGCAGCTTCTGCGGTTGATCATCTTATTTGGAGGACGACGCAGAGATGAAGATGATTAATAATAGAAACGACAATGTCAATACGAGAAATCTGGTGGTGGATATCCTGTTAGCTGTGACCAGAGATGGAGAATTTTCCCATATCGCCATCCGCGATGTGCTGGATAAATACCGTTATCTGCCAAAACAGGATCGTGCCTTTATCACCCGCTTATCACAGGGAACCTTAGAGCGCATGATCGAGCTGGATGCCATCATCAACCAGTTTTCCAAAACAAAAGTAAAAAAAATGAAACCGGTGATCGCAGTCATTCTGCGAAGCGGTGTGTATCAGTTAAAATATATGGATTCCGTGCCGGATTCCGCTGCCTGCAATGAGGCAGTGAAACTTACGGTAAAACGTGGATTTTCCGGTCTGAAAGGATTTGTCAACGGTGTGATGCGAAACATTGCCCGGAATCTGGATCAGATCAAACTGCCGGATGCTGACAAAGAGCCGGAAAAATATCTGTCCGTGCGCTATTCCGTTCCGGAATGGATCGTTGCCCGTTTTATCCGACAATACGGAAAAGAAGCCTGTGAAAAGAGTCTGGAAGCATTTTTACAGCCGCATCCGACTTCGGTACAGGTAGATACGGACCGCATTTCTATGGAAGAAATTACGGCATCTTTGCAGGCGCAGGGAATTACCGTCACACAAAACCCGGAGATCAAACGGGCATTATTCCTGTCCGGATACGAAGCTCTGGATGAAATCGAAGAATTTGAAAACGGTCTGCTCTATGTACAGGATACCGCGTCCATGCTTGCCGTGGAAATGGCAGCACCAAAGCCGGGAGATACCGTGATCGATGTCTGTGCGGCACCGGGTGGCAAGAGTGTGTACGCAGCCCGCATGATCGGTGAAACGGGTCATGTGGAGTCCAGAGATCTGACAGAATATAAAGTCGCGATGATCGAGGATAACATTGAACGCTGTCAGTTATCGAATATGACGGCAAAAGTGTGGGATGCCACTGAATTTGATGCATCCGCGGAAGAAAAAGCCGATGTGGTTATCGCGGATCTGCCATGTTCCGGACTTGGTGTGATCGGAACGAAAACCGATATCAAATATAACGCTTCTGAGGAAAAAATTCAGGAGCTGGCAGCGTTACAACAGGAAATCCTGCAGGTTGTCTGCCGTTATGTCAAACCGGACGGTACGTTGTTATACAGTACCTGTACGATGACAAAAGAAGAAAACGAAGAAAATGTACATAAATTTTTAGAGACGCATACAGAGTTTGAACTGGAGCAGATGCGTCAGTGCTTCCCTTATGAGGGATGCGATGGATTCTTTATGGCAAAAATGCATCGTAAATAATATCAGATGAGAGGCGAAATCGCACATCTGATCGCAGCAAGAATGTCAGAAGACATTCTTGAACGGAGTATAATATGGAAAAAACAGATTTGAAATCATTGCCTATGGACCAGCTGGAACAGTGGGTATTAGAACACGGGGAAAAGAAATTCCGTGCGAAACAGTTATATCAGTGGATGCACGTAAAACTGGCAGATTCTGTGGAGCAGATGAGCAATCTTCCGGCAAAACTGAGAGAACAGATTTCGGAAAACAGCACTTTTACGGTATTAAAACAGGTGACCATGCAGGAGTCTGCCATCGATGGAACCAGAAAATATCTGTTTGAGCTGGAAGACCACAATATGGTAGAGAGCGTGCTGATGCGCTACAAACACGGCAATTCCGTGTGTATTTCCTCTCAGGTTGGGTGCCGTATGGGCTGCCGTTTCTGTGCGTCAACCTTAGATGGACTGGTGCGTAACCTGACACCGGCAGAGATGTTGGAGCAGATTTACCGGATCAGTGCAGACACCGGAGAGCGTGTTTCCAATGTCGTTGTCATGGGAACCGGCGAACCGCTGGATAATTATGACAACCTGCTGACGTTTATTCGGATGCTGACCGACGAAAACGGATTACATATCAGCCAGAGAAATATTACGGTATCCACCTGTGGTCTGGTGCCACGGATTCGGGATTTGGCAAAAGAAGACCTTCAGATCACACTGGCATTGTCCCTGCATGCTTCCAGTCAGGAAAAACGTCTGGAACTGATGCCGGTGGCAAAAGCTTATGAGATCCATGAAGTGGTGGATGCGTTGCGGGATTATTTTGAGAAAACAGGCAGACGTGTCACTTTTGAGTACAGTCTGGTGGCAGGTGTCAACGACAGTGCGGAAGATGCAAAACAACTGTCCGAACTGATCAGAGGCATCAATTGTCACGTCAATTTGATACCTGTAAACCCGATTAAAGAGCGTGATTTTGTGCAACCTGACGGAAAAGCCGTGCAGGAATTTAAAAATAAACTTGAAAAATGCAGAATAAATGTTACTATTAGAAGAGAAATGGGCCGTGATATAGATGGCGCATGTGGACAGCTACGCAAACGGTATTCAGAAAGGCAGGACTCTTAGAAGATGAAGATAAGTTCTCTTACAGATATTGGAACAACGAGAGAAATGAATCAGGACTATCTCTATTCCTCAGAGGAAGCTGTGGGAAATCTGCCCAATCTCTTTCTGGTAGCAGATGGAATGGGCGGACATAAAGCAGGAGAATTTGCATCCCGCTTTGCGGTGGAAGCTGTTGTTGCGGCCATCAGAGAGAATCAGGAGAAGCGCCCGGTGGCAATCCTTTCCCAGAGTATTCAGAGAGCAAACCGCAGACTGAAGGAATATGCAGATGAGCATCAGCAGATGAAAGGAATGGGAACGACCATTGTTGCTGCCGTGATCGATCAAGATACGCTGATTGTGGCAAACGTGGGAGACAGTCGCCTGTATATCATCGGAGATACGATCGAACAGATCACGGAAGACCATTCGCTGGTTCAGGAGATGGTGCGCCTTGGCAAAATGGACGAGGAAAGTGCCAGAAATCACCCGAATAAGAACATCATTACACGTGCCATTGGCACATCAGAAGATGTGAAGATAGATATTTTTGAACGACAGGTCCATGCAGGAGAATACATTGTACTTTGTTCGGATGGACTCACCAATATGGTAGAAGACAGTGTCATCCTTGAAGTGCTGCATGGAACCGGAAGCCTGGCGGACAAAACCGAACGGCTTGTTGAACTTGCAAATCAAAACGGTGGAAGAGACAATATCACTGTTACTATAATAGAACCTAATTCAGATGAGGTGACAGAATGTTAAATAATGGAACATTTATTGCGAACCGCTACGAGATCGTAGGTCAGGTCGGAACCGGAGGCATGTCCGATGTATACAAGGCGAAGGACCATGCTCTGGGCAGATATGTAGCAATTAAAGTGCTGAAGTCAGAATTCAGCGAAGATACAAATTTTGTAAGCAAATTCCGCACAGAGGCACAGTCCGCTGCGGTATTAGAGCATCCAAACATCGTAAATATTTATGATGTCGGAAGTGAAAACGGCATTCATTACATTGTAATGGAATATGTAGAAGGAATTACCTTAAAGACTTATATTGAGAAAAAAGGTCAGCTGACTTATAAGGAAGCGCTGAGCATCGCCATCCAGGTGGGACGTGGTATTCAGGCAGCCCATGCAAAAAATATCGTGCATCGGGATATCAAACCGCAGAATATCATCATTTCCACAGATGGAAAAGTAAAAGTAACCGATTTTGGTATCGCAAGAGCGGTATCAGAAAATACCATTCATTCTGATGTAATGGGATCGGTACACTATGCATCTCCGGAGCAGGCGCGTAATGGCTATGTCAGCAACCGAAGCGATATCTATTCTCTTGGTATCGTTATGTACGAGATGGTGACCGGCCGTGTTCCGTTCGACGGAGACAGCACCGTTGCAGTAGCGATCCAGCATCTGCAGGATGAGATGGATCCGCCAAGCAAATACGCACCGAATCTGCCAATCAGTCTGGAAAAAATTATCCAGAAATGTACGCAGAAAAGTCCGGATCGCCGCTATGACTCCATGGAGAGTCTTCTGATCGATCTCAGAAAAGCACTGTTAAATCCGAATGAGGATTTCGTGACACTGGTTCCGTTCAGTCAGGACAAAACCCGTGTTCTCACCGACGATGAGGTCAATGAGATCAAGAAAAAGACCGAGGCGGTGAAACAGGATGAGCCGGAACCAGAAGAAGACGACATGAGCGAGTACGATGATGATATGAGTGAGTATGATAAGGACGATGATGACGCGGAAGAAGGACGTTTCCTCAATTCCAAGATGGAAAAAATTGTTGGAATCATGCGAATTGTCGTTGCAATCATTATCGTAATCATTGTGGTATATATTTTAGGAAGCTTTTTTGATGTGTTCCATTTCGGATCAAAGAAAAATAACAGTAAAAATGACACCCTTGTATCCGAAGATGTCGAGGAGTCTGTTGTTATGATCGACCTGAAAGGAAAAACACTGGACGAAGCAAAAACAGAGCTGAAAAAACTGGGCTTAAATGTTACTGAAGCAGGAACCGAGATTTCTGATTCCTATGAAAAAGGACAGATCATTGATCAGGATGTAGCAAAAGGCGAGACCGTAAAGACCGGAACAACGATTAAAGTTACTGTTTCTGCCGGAAGTGAAGAAGAAAATGCCAAAGATGTAGATGTCCCGGATGTTACCGGAAAAACGGCAGAAGCAGCCATGGCAACACTGGAGGACAAAAATCTGACAGTTTCCAGAGAATTTGAATTCAGCAATGATGTGCCGTCCGGTCAGGTGATCCGTCAGGATCCGAAAGCCGGTAAGACTGTAAAAGAAGGCACAAAAGTAACTATTTACGTCAGCCAGGGAACAGAATCCATTAAAGTTACAGATGTAAGAGGCAAATCCGAGGCGGACGCGAAAGCAGCACTTTCTGATTTTGATGTCACAACAACTACAGAACACAGTGATACTGTTGCTGAGGGCAATGTCATCAGTCAGAGTATTTCCGGTGGACAGTATGCAGAAAAAGGTGCTTCGATTACCATCGTAGTCAGCAGTGGTCCGGAGAAGATTTCCTACTATATTAAATCTCCGGTAAAAGCACCGACAAATGTAACGGTTACATCCGCTGATATCTCGCTGTATAAAGCAGAAAGCAGCGATCTGATCCAGTCCTGGAGCGGTATCACCTCCTTCCCGTATACGGTAGAGGCACACGACATCGATGTTCCGAAGGGAACTATTGTGATCACATGGCACTACACCGATTCCAACGGCACAGAGCAAAGCCAGGAACAGAGCCAGGATGTAAACTTTAACAAAGAGTAACGGGTTATGAAGCAGGGAAAGATTGTAAAAGGAATTGCCGGATTCTACTACGTATCAGTAGCAGAATCCGGTATCTATGAATGTAAGGCAAAAGGAGCCTTCCGCCAGCAGAAACTGAAACCGCTGGTGGGGGACAATGTACAGATAGATATTATCAATGAAGAAGAAAAGACGGGAAATGTGGTAGAGATCCTTCCGCGGAAAAATGCGCTGATCCGGCCGGCAGTGGCAAATGTCGATCAGGCGCTGGTAATCTTTGCGGGAACTTCACCGAAACCGAATCTGAATCTGCTGGATCGATTTTTACTGATGATGGAGCAGCAGGAAGTTCCGACACTGATCTGTTTTAATAAAGAAGATCTGGCATCGGAGACTGAGATTCAGGAGCTTCGGGAGGCATATGAGACCAGTGGTTATCCGCTGTATTTCCTGAGTGCGAAAGAAGAAGATGGCATTGCACCTTTACGGGAAGCATTGCAGGGAAAGACAACAACTGTTGCAGGTCCGTCAGGTGTTGGTAAATCCACCCTGATCAATCTGCTGGCACCGGATGTTCAGATGGAGACCGGAGCCATCAGTGAGAAGATTCAGCGTGGAAAGCATACCACCAGACATTCCCAGTTGATCATGCTGGATGAAGAAACCTATATTTTTGATACCCCGGGGTTCAGTTCACTGGCATCTGATTTTTTTGAAAAAGAAACACTGGGAACCTTATTCCCGGAATTTATGGAGTATGAACAAAATTGCCGTTTTACCGGATGCAGCCATATCGGTGAGCCGGATTGCGGCGTCAAAGAGGCACTGGCAGAAAGGAAAATCAGCCAGAGCCGGTACAATAACTACGTTCAGATTTACAACGAACTGAAAGACAAAAGAAAATATTAGTAGTTATTGTATTTTGATCATTTTATACGATTTCAGGCATAGAACAAAATGCTAATATGATAAAAATAAGGAGTATGAAAAAATGAATTGTTTATCACCTTCACTGCTTGCTTCTGATTTCTCTATCTTAGGAGAACAGGTAAAAATGCTGGATGAAGCAGGTGCACAGTACGTACACATTGATGTAATGGATGGCAGCTTTGTGCCAAGTATTTCTTTCGGACTTCCGGTTATCAAATCCATCCGGAAATGTACCGACCGTATTTTTGACGTACATCTCATGATTGATGAGCCGGTGCGCTATATCGATGAATTTGTAGATGCAGGCGCAGATCTGATCACGGTACATGCGGAGGCATGTAAGCATCTGGATCGCACCATTCATGCGATCAAAGACCGCGGCGTGCTTGCAGGCGTTGCATTAAATCCGGCAACACCGCTTTCCGTACTGGATTACATTCTTCCGGAATGTGATATGGTACTTTTGATGAGTGTAAACCCGGGATTTGGCGGACAGAAATACATTCCGTATACAACACAGAAGATCCGTGATCTCAAGCAGATGATGAAAGAGAAAAACTGCCAGGCAGATATCGAGGTAGATGGTGGTGTTTCTCTGAAAAATGTGCAGGAAGTTCTGGATGCGGGAGCGAATATTATTGTAGCGGGAACTGCCGTGTTCAAAGGAGACATTCAGGAGAATGTACGGGGATTTCTTGATATTATGGAGAAGTAGAACATAAGTATTAAGTATATGAGACCGTTGCGGTAGGTTATGACGGGAAAATTTATGGAACCGTTGCAGTAGGTTTTGTTCGACAGTGGACAGGCAAGATGTGATTGTCACGCAAGGCTAAGATGCCTTCGCTTAGAAAATCAAATCTTACCCGCCACTGTCGTTTTTACTTTGATGTGCAACGGTTAATAAAAGTTATGAGTATTCAATGCATTGAGCAACGGTCAATAAAGGTTATGAGTATTCAGTGTATTGAGCAACGGTCAATATAGACTATGAAAACGTGAGGTGAAGAATTATGCGTTGCCTGATTATAACAGGAGGAACGATTCAGACTGAATTTGCGATTAAATATATAAAAGAAAGAACTTGGGATTATGTTGTTTGTGCAGATGCAGGGATGAAGTTCTGTCATGAAGCGGGAATTATGCCGAATCTGATTTTGGGTGATTTTGATTCTGTAGATGGGGAATCTTATGAATATTTCCAGAAGGTTTGTCTGGAACGGATGGAGCGGTTTCCGACACATAAGGATGAGACGGACACGGAACTTGCGTTGCTTCGTGCGATTGATGCGGGGGCGGATGCGATTACTATGATCGGTGCCACCGGAACACGTCTGGATCATGTGATGGGAAATATCCAGATGCTGAAACTGGCATTGGATAGAAAGGTTTCCTGCCAGATCGTGGATGCTCACAACCGGATCCACATGGTGGATAAATTCGCAGAATTAAAAAAAACAGACCAGTTTGGAAAATATGTATCATTGCTTCCGTTTACTCCGGAAGTCAGAGGAATCACTTTAAAAGGATTTGCTTATGAAGTGGAAAATTTTACACTGGTCAGTGGAATTGCCCGCGGAGTCAGCAATGAGCTGAAAGCGGAAACAGCTACCATTTCCTGTGAAGAAGGCATCTTGTTGGTAATTGAGTCCAGGGATTAGCAAAATTAAGAAAGTCTCCTGCTATCATTGCGTGAAGCAATAAGCAGGGGGCTTTCTTATATTTAGAAGGGGATATATGTCCTTCTGATAAGCTGCATAGCAGCTATTTTGCTATGAGCAAACAGCGTAAACGAATTGCGAATATCCTTTTGAGCTATGTAGATATTATTATTCAGCTGCTTCAATCAATTCTACAATATACTGAATGCAGCGTTCCAATCCGAGTACGCTGGTATTGAGGATCATACAATGGTTTTTGAAATCACCCCATTTACGGTCTGTATAGTATTCATAATGCAGCCGTCTCTTTTTATCCATATCCTGATTCATATTGCGAGCTTCTTTTTCACTTAGATCGAAAAGTTTCTGTGTACGCGCAATTTTCTCTGCTTCATTTCCACATATGAAAATATGATATGCATCCGGATCGTCTTTCAGAATATAATCTGCACAACGTCCGATGATTACACAGGAACCTTTCTGTGCCAGATCTCTGATTACCTGTGTCTGAGCGGCATAAACCTGATCAGACAAAGAACTTCCGGTGCGGTCGCGTCCTACAAACGCATAGGCAAACAGATTCTTCGATGGAGCATATTCGGATTGTTCCTGAATGAAAGACTCTGAATAGCCGGTTTTTTCTGCAATCTGGAAAATAATATCCTTGTCATAATAAGGAATATTCATGCGTTTTGCCACTTCTTCCCCAATGAAATGACCTCCGCTGCCAAATTCACGACTGATGGTAATGATCGTTTTCTTCATATAAATACCTTCTTCCCATGGTGTAGTAGTATTGTTTCGTGTCCCTCTCCAGAGACCATATCAGATGGAATTATTTTATCTTCTATCTGATGTAATTACCCACCTATATTATAACATATGAGGAATGGAAAAGGTAACATACAGTTTGAGAGATGTGTTTCAATTCCTTAATAAAAAACAGAAAAAATAACCAATATATATATTAAAATATAAATATGTATGTTAAAATAAAAAAGGTGATAGATTATGAAAGATATAAACATGATATACACAGATTTGATTCATCAAAAAAGAGAAGCAGAAGCACGTTTGACAGAATATCAAAAAAAACTAGAGCAGCTGCAAGAGAGGAAAAGTAACATTATAATAAAAAAAATCAATGGGGATTTATACTATTATTCCCAACATCGTGAAAATGGAAAAGTGGTCAGTAAGTATCTGGGAGCGGTAAAACCGGGAAGTATTGTAGACGAAGAAAAAAAGCAGATGCAGATTTCTGATTTGTCAGAAAAAGTGAAAAATTTGAAATTAGATATTGAGAGCCTGGAGCAGATGATAAAATGCTATATAAAAAGGAAAAAGCAGGATTCTATTTTGGATAATTTTTCGTTTGAAGTATACTGGAAAGATGATATTACAGCACGTGTATATGTAAGAGGAAAGAATGTTACAGTATCAAAATATACGGAAAATCCGGGAAAACAGCTTTTTGCAGAGAAAAAAATGACGCGATATCAGCTTGGAAAGATTTTTGAAATGCGTTGTTGGGAAAAGGGACGTGCGGATATCAATGAGATTTTGGAAAATCTGGGATTAAAAGAATACAATCCATATGAAATAGTTCGAAAAACACATGGAGTAAGTTATAACGATTATATATGGTTCCGATTTCCGGGAGAACAGTTGACAAGCAAAGATGTGTTAGTGAGGGATTGATATGTTTTGTGAGAATATTGAAAGTCAATATATCGTAATGCAGGAAGGAACCAGTGAGGGAACCCAGATAAAATATAAAAAAGATGGATATTGGTACAAAAAGGATAGCCGGGGAAAGGAAGGCAAAATATCGGCGTTTACTGGAGAAATAAACGTCTCCTTTGGTTGACGATAAAGCTCTGGTGGCATATAATACTAGGTATGTAAAGGAGTAGCAGAAACATGAGTAAAATTATTTTGACAGGTGATCGCCCGACAGGCCGTCTTCATGTCGGACATTACGTGGGATCATTAAAAGAAAGAGTTCGTCTACAGAATTCCGGACTGTACGACGAAGTTTATATTATGATAGCAGATGCACAGGCTCTGACAGATAACGCAGAGCATCCGGAGAAAGTTCGTCAGAACATCATCCAGGTTGCACTGGATTATCTGGCATGTGGTATTGATCCGGAGAAAGCAACGATCTTTATCCAGTCTATGGTACCGGAACTGACCGAGCTGACATTCTATTACATGAATCTGGTTACCGTATCCAGAGTTCAGAGAAACCCTACTGTAAAAGCTGAGATTCAGCAGAAAAACTTTGAATCCAGTATTCCGGTTGGCTTCTTCTGTTATCCGATCAGTCAGGCAGCAGACATTACTGCTTTCCGTGCCACAACCGTTCCGGCTGGCGAGGATCAGATGCCGATGATCGAACAGTGTAAAGAAATCGTTCATAAATTCAACAGCGTATATGGTGAGACACTGACAGAGCCGGAGATCGTACTTCCGACCAATCAGGCCTGTTTACGTCTGCCGGGTATCGATGGTAAGGCAAAAATGAGTAAATCTCTTGGAAACTGCATTTATCTGTCCGATGAACCGGATGAGATTAAGAAAAAAGTAATGTCCATGTTCACAGATCCGAACCATCTGAGAGTAGAAGATCCGGGACGTGTTGATGGAAATCCGGTATTTATTTATCTGGATGCATTCAGTAAACCGGAACATTTCGCAGAGTACCTGCCGGATTATCAGAATCTGGACGAGCTGAAAGCACACTATACCCGCGGTGGTCTTGGCGATGTAAAAGTAAAGAAATTCCTGAATAACGTACTTCAGGAAGAACTGGCACCGATCCGTGAGAGACGTAAAATGTGGGAGCAGCGTATTCCGGATGTATATGATATCCTGAAAAAAGGTACAGAAGTTGCTGAGAAGAAGGCAGCTGCTACATTGAAGGATGTACGTGCTGCAATGCAGATTAATTATTTTGATTAATAAAAATATCCCTGTAGGAAATTGCTTGTAAAAGCATTTCTCTACGGGGATTATTTTTGTCGAAGATAAGAGTATTGGTTTACCGTTTTGAGGACAGCCATTCTTGTAAAGTTTTTGCATCTATCTTGGAAGCAAGTTGCACTATTTGGGAAAACTATGGAAAGCCTTGTATTTACCTCAGTCGAGAAGACTCCCACTTCTGCAAGTGGTGAGTAATAACAAGTCT
>ENA-OWPB01000384-OWPB01000384.1-human-gut-metagenome-genome-assembly--contig:-NODE-384-length-58772-cov-4.019517_pt1 | contig 58772 bp, 50 predicted proteins | sample MGYA00248260_ERZ651838 | MGnify/ENA primary metagenome ERZ651838 (study PRJEB26924, sample SAMEA4378304) | human gut metagenome | biome: human gut; feature: human-associated habitat; material: faeces... | reverse complement strand
TAAGCTTAAGCAGTAAAAATAAGACTTACAAGATGGCAAATAACTGCATCTATCGGAAGTCCGATGGGTTATTAGTTGGAGTAATTGCAAAAACAAAGAAGGTTAGCATTCCATCCAAAGTAAAAGTGATTGATGATACAGTTTCTGTGATGGGAAAGATTGGCACGAAGAATCAGGTACATATTCCAAAATCCGTAAATAAGGTAGTGGAACGCTGGATGTTTTATGGAGACGCAACGGTGTACTTTCACGGAATGAAACCGCCAGTGATCGTTAGTGAATATAATGGCAATGAATTTACAGCACTGCCAATCTTTAATAAAGTCTATGTGCCAAAGAAAGCAAAGAATACCTATATCAAATGGGCAAAAGACAGAGATGGTTTGACATGGCATGATCTGCATACATTTTAACAAACGTAAGAAAACAATAATAGCAAAGAGATACATGGAAAAAAAGATGTAATTGGCTTGCATTATTAGGATGTAAATCGGAAGATTTGTTAGAGATATAAAGTAAAAAGGGTAGATGTCGTTTTGGCATCTACCCTTTTAAGACAGTATTGGTAAGATATTAGAAAAAGATATTATATATTTTATTTTGTCTTTCAATTAAAGTATAATATTATTTTAAATATTTATAATAAAAATATTTAAAAATAAAAAGAATTTCAAATTAAAATAATTATTGACAAATAACTGATTAAAGATATAATGAAAATAAGTATTTAAATTATTAGAGATGAGCAAAATGAATGTCTTTCAAAATTTTTTGACGGTAGATAACAATCAGCTCCTTTCGGTGAGTTGATTTTGACAACTTAATTATACCATTTGGGGATGGTTGTTACTATAAGATTCTAATGTTCAGAAGCGCAGATTTACAATGGCATATAGAATAGAACGAAATAATTTATATAGATACCAAGGAAAACGCAGTGATGTTGCGGTTTGCCATGATTTTCATGCAGCAGGAGATACTGATGGAAGCTACTATGTGGATGATAGTGCAAATAAATACTATAGAATAGTTAATATTTCAAAATATGCGACACAAGTAAAAATTACAGATGAAAATGTTATTAAACATTATGGGATGATAAATATTAGTAGATAATTATATTAAATAATTGTATAATATAAGAAAGCAATAAATATATTTTATAAACAAGGAGGGACAATCAAATGAAAAAAAGATTACTATGTTTTATCACTCTGCTAACAGCAACGATCAGTGCGGTCACACTCACGAACAATGTGAAAGCAGCAACCAAATGGAACACAAGTAAATCAGTCACGAAAGAAGAAAACGGTATCAAGTATTCTGCATATTTGACAGAAGATGGTAAAGAAAGCTGGATCTATCAGATTAAATTAAGCAAAAAGATCACAAAATTAACATTGCCAAAAGAGATTAATCAGGCAAAACTTACCAGAGTAGGATTTGGAAAAGAATTATATAATAAAGGTGAGGATGAGGATGCTTATCAAAATCTGTTTGGAGATACCATTGAACCATGGCATAACTGTTATGGAGATCTGTCAAATGATGATAAGAACAAACAGACCATTGAAACAGTAGCGATTCCAGGTACAGTAAATCAGTTGGAGATAGCAACATTTAGTGGTATGAAAAAACTAAAAAGTGTCGTGATTCCAGAACAGACAGCAAGTGTACCAGCATATACTTTCGCAAAATGCAGTGCATTATCTAAAGTAACATTTTCAAAAAATATGAACGAAATAGACAGCACAGCGTTTGTAAAGAGCAATCAGGTAAAAACATTCAGTTGTCCAAAAGCAAATAAAACATTTGCGGTGAAAAAAGGCATGTTGACAACAAGATCTGGAAAAACCTTAGTACTTGTACCAAACAAGATGAAAAAGCTTACAATTCCATCATCTGTAAAAGAAATCAAAGCAAATGCTCTAAATGGATCTCAGGCAACAAGTATTGTAATTCCAAAGTCAGTAAAGAAGATCGGTGCCAAAGCATTAGAAAGCAAGAAGATTACAAAAGTAAGCTTAAGCAGTAAAAATAAGACTTACAAGATGGCAAATAACTGCATCTATCGTAAATCCAATGGAACATTAACAGCAGTGCTTGTTAAGACAAAGAAGATCACAATTCCATCCAAAGTAAAAGTGATTGATGATACAGTTTCTGTGATGGGCAAGATTGGCACGAAGAATCAGGTACATATTCCAAAATCTGTGAAGAAAGTCGTAGAAGATTGGATGTTCTTTGGAGATAGTGCTACCGTATATTTCCACGGAACAAAACCACCAGTGATCGTGAGCAAATTTAAAGGAAATGAATTCACAGCTCTTCCAATCTTTAATAAAGTCTATGTGCCAAAGAAAGCAAAGAAGACATACATTAAATGGGCAAAAGACAGAGATGGATTAAAGTGGAATAATCTGCATACATTTTAAATAAGAAAACAATAATAGCAAAGAGATACATGGAAAAAGAAAGATGCCAAAACTACAATGGCATCTTTTTTTTGATCATCAAGAAAAAGGAGATGTAATTGGTTTGCATTATTAGGATGCAAATTGGAAGATTTACTGGAGATATAAAAGATGTTATAATATTTCCAAGACATAGGATTACATTTAATCTAGAAAAATCAGGAGGCAGCAGGGTATGAAATACAATATTCCAGAAAGAGTTTTAAAGGACATTTCTGCATTTGCAAAAAAATATTCAATCAATAAAGTAATTTTATTTGGATCGAGAGCAAGAGGTGACAATACAGAGAGAAGTGATATTGATATTGCTGTATATGGCGGAGATTTTGACTCTTTTTATTGGGATATTAAAGAAAAAGTACATTCTCTTTTAAGTTTTGATGTGGTAGAAGCAGATAAGCCAATTTCAGAGGAATTAAAACAAGAAATAGAAAAGGATGGTGTGATAATATATGAAAAAGCTTGAGAACTTTTCGAATTGTCTTGAAGTGTTAAAAAGTGCAGATTTTGAAATGGCAGATAATAATGATATTTACAGAACAGGCGTAATCGGACAATTTAATTTGACATTTGAGCTTGCATGGAAGGCATTACAAGAGATATTAAAAATGCACGGAGCAGACGGAGCGGCAACTGGGTCACCAAGAGAGATTTTACAGTTAGGGTGTGAACTACCCACAACCTAAAGGTAGTGGGCTTCTGTTAAATGGTTCACCAGACTAAGCATTCAGAAATGGATACTACGATATTTAGGTCATGATACCCTCGGTTGACGCAACAGACCGTCGCTCTATCGTACATATTTAAGTTAGGTCAGAGTAAGAACAGCCTTGTGATATGTATGCGAAAAAGCCTTTATATCATTGTCGAGTTGAAGTCGGAACAGTTGCATGGTAACAGTACAGCAAAGTACGCATCACCTACCATTTGGTAGAGTATTTATAAGGAGGAACTTATTTATGGTTTATGTGATTTCACAAGATGGTAAACCACTAATGCCATGTAGTGATCCAATTGCAAGATTATTACTTAAGCAAGGCAAAGCAAAAGTTAAGAAGCGTGAGCCATTTACAATTAAGTTAACTTACGAAACAACAAATCACACTCAAGGCTTAACTCTTGGTGTAGATACTGGAAGCGGAACTATTGGCACTGCTGTAAGTAAAGACAATGGAGATATTGTCTATATGTCAGAAGTTGTTGTAAGAAACGACATTACTGACAAAATGACACAAAGAGCAAAGTATCGCAGAAATAGACGAAATCGTAAAACTCGTTATAGAAAAGCAAGATGGTTAAATCGTGCAAGTTCTATCAAAAAAGATAGATTTAGTCCTACAATGCAGAGCAAACTTCACAGCCATGTAAGGGAAATAGAATACATTCAGTCTATTCTTCCCGTTACAGAAATGGTATTTGAAACAGGTCAGTTTGATATGCAGCTTATGAAAAATCCAAGTCTTGCCAACCCAAAAGTGAGACCATGGGGATACCAAAAAGGTGCTAATTATGGATTTGAAAATACCAAAGCAATGGTGCTTAATAGAGATAACTATACTTGTCAATGTTGTAAAGGCAAGCATAAGGATAGCAAATTAGAAGTCCATCATATTGTATTTCGCAGTCAAGGTGGCTCTGATGAAGAAAGTAATTTACTTACTTTATGTCATACTTGCCATAAAGACTTGCATAGTGGAAAGATTAACCCCAAATTGAGTGGTAAAGTTAAGGGTAACCTTAAATATGCTACACAGATGAATTCTATCCGTAAGCAGCTTTTCAGATTCTATCCAAATGCTATTGAAACTTTTGGATATGTAACAAAAGCGAATCGTTTGCATTTAGGTGTAGACAAAGAACATTATTATGATGCCTGTACTATCGCAACACAAGGAAATGCTTTTAATGTAAAGAGTAATCTTTACAAAAAGAAATGTGTTTCTGATGGTGATTTTCAAAAGACTAAAGGTATTCGTTCTGAACAACCTATTGTTACAGATAAGATTTGTGGTTTTAGAAAGTTTGATAAGGTTCGGTATTTTGGAAATGATTACTTTATCAAAGGAAGAATGTCTACGGGATATGCAATTCTTATGGATATTGATGGCAATAAGATTGACTTTAGCACAATGCCAAGAGGCTACAAAACACCAAAATTAAGTAATTGCAAACGCATTACAGCAAGGTCAACTGTAATGACGCAAGTAAAAGTAGTCTAACGCCATTCATCCCACGGTCTAAAGACCATGGGTTTTCTGGCTGATTTTATATAAATTTTACTGAGATGGAAAAAAGATGCCAAAACTACAATGGCATCTTTTTTACCTAATCATCAATTCCAAATTTATTTTCCAAGGCATCTTCTAAAAGATCAAGCTGATCTTCCAATTTTTCTATTGTCTTTTCTCTGGATTTATAAACTTTGAAGCTTAGTTTACCGTTTTCATAAGCATGCTCAAATTCATCATCCAGATGATCAAGTTCATCATCAACCACATCAAGTTCCTTTTTCAAAGTGTAAAAACGTTTTTCGTTGACAGATGCATTGGAAGATGAAGTAGCATTATTTACTTTTTTAGTGAGTTTTTTGATTCTTTTTTTATAAGCTGAAAAATCATAAGAATCATTCTTGGCATCTGAATCAGAGGTAGAAGAATCAGTGGTATTTTCTGTAGTGGAAGTTGTTGTTGCAATTTCCTGTGTTGTGGTAGCCTCGGCAGAATCTTTCTTTGAAGGACTGCATCCTGCAAAAGCAAAAATGATAGAACATGTGAAGAATAAATATAATATTTTTTTCATTGTAAACTCCTTTCTTTGGTTGGGATAGATTTCCTTTTGTTATAAATAGCATAACCAATAAACATTAAAATAACATTAAAAATAGGTGCTGGATTCAAAAAACAGATTGTATTATAATAAAGGCATTATGAGAATATTAGTTGTTGAAGATGAAAAAGATTTAAGAAATATTATAAAGAAACGTCTGGTAAGAGAGCATTATAGTGTGGATACCTGTGGAGACGGAGAAGAAGCGCTAGATTATATGGAGATGACATCTTATGATGGAGTTCTTCTCGACATCATGCTTCCTGGGAAGGATGGTTTTGCGGTTTTAAAGGAAGTGAGACAGATGGGGAATGATACACCAATTCTCTTACTGACTGCAAGGGATGGTATTGAGGACCGGGTAAAGGGGCTTGACCTGGGGGCCGATGATTATCTGATTAAGCCGTTTGCGTTTGAAGAGTTACTCGCAAGAATCCGCGTGATGATGCGGAGAAAACCCCAATTTGTAACGAATCAGTTAAAGATTGCAGATCTTACTCTGGATCGGGATACAAGAATTGTGACAAGAGCAGGAAAAGAGATCAGTTTGTCGTCAAAAGAATTTATGGTGTTAGAATGTCTGATGCGGAATCAGAATATCGTGATGACGAGGCAGCAGATTGAACAAAATGCATGGAATTATGATTATGAGGGAGGGTCGAATGTTATTGATGTATATATAAGATATCTCCGAAAGAAAATTGATGCAGGATATGAGAAAAAACTGATCCATACGGTACGCGGAACAGGCTATGTGATGAGGGAAGAATGATGAAGCAGATGACGATCAAGAAAAAGGTCACATTATGGTATACAGGGATCATTGCACTTATTTTAGGAATGGTTCTTGTCTTTATGTTTTACTTTGTCGACAAAGTCGGAATTTCAGCGACAGAAGAAGAAGTCAGTGCGGCAGTGACTGGATTTTCTGCGAACTTTCAATTTCAGGATGGAACCTATTATTTATCAGAAGATACTCAGTTTTATCAGGATGGAGTCATGTTTTGTGTCTATGATGACAACGGGAAATTATTATATGGCACAATGCCAGAGAAATTTCCGAAACAGACGATCTTAAAGTCTCATACACCGAGGGTCATTACATCCGGCAGCAGCAAATGGATGGTATATGACAGTGTGCATACCTATGGAAAGAATAAGGCTATATGGATCAGAGGGATTACATCCATTCATGCGATCGAAGTATTTATGACAACATCTCAGAAAATGATGATCGTCTTATATCCCGTGTTCATTTTATTGATAGCAATGACAGGATATTTTATGCTGAAACGTGCATTAAAGCAGGTGGATCTGATCTGTGATCAGGTAGAGAATATCAGTTATGGAAAGGATCTTACAAAAAGGCTTCCATTGCCGAAAGTAAGAGATGAATTGTATGAATTATCTCATAAATTTAATCAAATGTTCGAAAGACTGGAAGAATCCTTTGAAAAAGAACAGCAGTTTACAGCAGATGTATCCCATGAACTTCGAACTCCAGTGACCGTGATCATTTCTCAATGCGAATATTTGATCGAAGATCCAGTATTAGAGGAAGAGGAAAAAGAAGAGATCATGATCATTCTAAGACAGGCAAGACGCATGTCGAAATTGATCAATGAGATGTTAATGATCGCAAGAGGTGAGATGAGCGAATCTTATGATATGGAAGAAGTTGATCTCATACTATTGACAGAAGTTATCGTAGAAGAATTGCGCGAGCAGGCAGAGAAAAAGAAGATTCAGATATCTATTTTCAGTGATCGAGATGTAAAGATGATGGGAAATCATACATTATTATTGCGAATGATGATGAATCTTGTTCAGAATGCGATCAGCTATGGAAAGGAACATGGTCATATTGATATTCTATGGAAAGAACAAGGAGATATGATCATAGGAGAAGTAAAGGATGATGGGATAGGGATCGCTCAGGAAGATATTCCTAAGATCTGGGATCGTTTTTACCGGGTAGATAAAAGCCGTTCCAGAGAGAATGGAGGAACTGGACTTGGTCTTTCGATGGTTCACTTTATCGTGGCAGTTCATGGCGGGAAAATACATGTGGAAAGCAAAAAAGGAGAAGGAACAAGTTTTATATTTCAGTTTCCAAAAATATTAGAAAGTAGAAAAGGATAGATACCAAAGTTAATAAGGCATCTATCCTTTTTACAATCACAATAAATTACTGAATATGTTTCAACCCTTCACAAATGCTATCAAGTACAAAATCATCTCCAAGTGAAGTGTCCAGTGTCAGATGGTAGTTTCTGGATAATCCCCATGGTTGATGCGTATAATAATGATAGTTATCAGAACGCTTGCGGTTCATCTGGATTGCTTTCGTCAGTGCCGCATCATGAGATAAGTTTTCCGTTCTCATAATTCGTTTCACACGATACTCTGCAGGTGCATGTAAGAAGATTCGCATGCAATGAGGGCGGTTTCTTAAGATATAATCCGCACAACGACCGATCACAACACAATTTCCTTTTGAAGCAAGCTCATTGATTACTTTAGATTCTGCCGCAAAGATATTATCTTTTGGAGCTGGGTTTTGTGGTGCGTGAGAATATACCTGATTGATAAGGTCATAAAGCAGGGAACTACGCATCTGTTCATCATTATTCTTGATGAATTCAGGATCATAACCAGTAGAACCTGCAGTCATCTGAATTATCTCATTGTCATAAAAATCAAATCCAAGACGTTTTGCAAGAGCTTCTCCAAGGTCATGTCCACCGCTTCCATATTCACGAGCGATTGTAATGACAATAGGAGTGTCTGTTGAATCTGTGTCAGTGTCTAAATCTGTGTTAGTGTCTGAATCTGGGAACAGCATTGGCTCCACAAAAGATAAGAAACGTCCAAATAAACGTGCAATAAATCCAACAAGTAAAGCGGCAATAACTGTACCTTCACGTACACCGTCTAACTTACCTGCGAATACGAAGGAAAGAACTCCGGCAATTACAGTCATAGATACGTCAAAACAGATTTTTGTGACACCAAATTCTGTATGCCATGTCATTACAATGGCACGTACAAAAGATTCCCCAGGAAGCATGGCAACATTGGCAAGGACTTCTGTATACACACCAAATCCAAGGATCAGACATCCGATCAGCAGATAAATGATCTTCATCAAATAAAAGGACGGATTTACAAATCCAAGAAGGATCATAGACCAGTCAATAAAATATCCGAATAAGATAGAGATTGGAATCTGTAACACGTGTTCCAGTTTAAAATTCTTTCGTAAGATCAACAGCTGTAAAAAGATCAGTAACAGGCTGAAGAAAATGGTGAAGTTTCCAAGTGTAAATGGGAAATTAAGGCTCAGTACATAAGGAATGGAAGAAATCGGTGATGTACCAAGACTTGCTTTTGTGATCAGGGCAACTCCGAGAGAGTTAATATAGAGCCCGATAAAAAAGATGATATAACGTTTTAGTTTTTCCATGATGTAATTTACTCCTTTTTTGTAGTATTTTTATATAGTTTTTCAAAGATCTTTAGAAATTGTTCTTTTTCTGCATTAGAAATCCCAGAAAAAACTTCTTGTTCAAGAGATAAGAAAGCTTTTTCAATCGATTCAGACAGTTCCATTCCATAATCTGTCAGGAAAATATGAAAGGATCGGCGATTTCCGTTCAAATTCTTACGCTCGATCATATGCTGTTTTTCCATTCGATTTAAAATAGAAGTCAAAGAAGCAGGTTCGATATGACAAGCATGGGCAATGTCTTTTTGACTGGCACCATTATGATATCGAAGATGGTCTAAGACCTTTGGCTGGCCGGTTGAGAGGCCAAGTGGCTTTAAGACAGCCATGATTTTCTTCTGAAGGCTTAAATGATTGGACATCAGAAGATAATGATAAGATGATTCATACATAGATGATGCTCCTTTTATGATTAGAAAGCTAATAGTTAGAATTCTAACTATTGCAACAGACATTATTATAAGACAAAGCAAACAAACATGTCAAGAGCATTTCTTTCAAAAATCATAAGACAAGCGGCGAAAAATCAAGTATAATAAACCACGGACATTAGAGAGTTTCAAAAGATAAGGAAGGGAAGAACCATGACATTAACACAATTAAGATATATTATAGCAATCGCAGATACAGGATCTATGAATGAGGCGGCAAAAAGCCTGTTTATCTCACAGCCAAGTCTTTCTCTTGCAGTCAAAGAATTAGAAAAAGAGATTGGAACAAGACTCTTTAAGAGAAGCAATCGAGGAGTATCAGTCACACAAGAAGGGATGGAATTCTTAAGTTATGCAAGACAGGTCGTTGAACAGTATCAGCTTATGGAATCTCGCTATATTGAGAAGAAAAATATCAAGAAGAAATTCGGAGTTTCCATGCAGCATTATACATTTGCAGTGAATGCTTTTGTGGAGATGGTCAAACAGTTTGGTATGGATGAATACGAATTTGCAGTCAGAGAGACAAAGACATACGAAGTGATCAAGGATGTCAAAGATTTTCACAGTGAGATCGGGATCCTTTATTTAAATGAATTTAATAGGTATTAAGCAAGATGCTGCAGGAATCAGGGCTTGAATTCCATCCATTATTGGAATGTGGAATTTACGTTTATATGTGGAAAGGGCATCCTCTGGCAGATAAAGAAGAGATTACGATCGAAGAGTTGGAAGAATATCCATGCCTGTCATTTGAACAGGGGGAATATAACTCCTTTTATTTTGCAGAAGAAGTGTTAAGTACTTATGAATATAAACGTCTGATCAAAGCAAATGACCGCGCGACCATGCTGAATCTGATGGTTGGGTTAAATGGATATACGTTATGTTCAGGAATTATCTGTGAAAGCTTAAATGGTGATGATTACTGTGCTGTGAAACTAAAATCGGATGAGCTCATGACGATTGGCTATATCAAGCGAAAAGGAGTCGCGATCAGCCCATTAGGAGAGAAGTACTTAGAGGAGATCAAAAAGTATAAAGCTATAGGTGACGACTCTGGTTATAGGGATATTCTATAACTGGATGTTGACTTTTCATATTGGACAAGTAGGAAATCTAATGGTAAGATAAGTTTGTAATCAAGAAAGACAACATACAAAATTCAAAATAAAAGTCAACAAAGGAGATAGAAATTATGAGTAAAGAAAGAAATTATAAGTTTGAAACATTACAGTTACACGTAGGACAGGAACAGCCAGATCCAGTGACAGATGCAAGAGCGGTACCTATTTATCAGACATCATCTTATGTATTCAGAAACTGCGATCATGCAGCAGCCCGTTTCGGACTTGCAGATGCAGGTAACATCTACGGAAGATTAACAAACCCAACAGAAGACGTCTTTGAACAGAGAATCGCAGCACTAGAAGGTGGAGTTGCAGCATTAGCAGTAGCATCTGGAGCAGCAGCGATCACATATGCGATTGAAAATATTACAAAAGCAGGAGATCACGTAGTTGCAGCGAAAAATATTTACGGTGGAACATACAACTTCTTAGAGCATACATTACCAGATTACGGAATCGAAACAACATTCGTAGACATTTTCAATGAAGATGAAGTAAGAGCAGCAATTCAAGATAACACAAAATTATTATTCATCGAAACATTAGGAAATCCAAACTCAGACGTTGTAGACATTGAGAAAGCAGCAGCGATCGCTCATGAACACAACATTCCACTGATCGTAGATAATACATTTGCAACACCATACCTTGTAAGACCAATCGAATATGGAGCAGACATCGTAGTACATTCAGCAACAAAATTCATCGGTGGTCACGGAACAACAATCGGTGGTGTCATCATTGACGGTGGTAAATTCGACTGGGAAGCATCAGGAAAATTCCCATCATTAGTAGAACCAAACCCAAGCTACCATGGAGTAAGCTTTACAAAAGACGTTGGAGCAGCTGCATTCGTAACAAAGATCAGAGCATTATTACTTCGTGACACTGGAGCTACATTATCTCCAGTCCATGCATTTATCTTCTTACAGGGATTAGAAACATTATCCTTAAGAGTAGAACGTCATGTACAGAATGCATTAAAAGTTGTAGAATACCTGAAAAACCATCCAGCAGTAGAAAAAGTAAACCATCCATCAGTATCTGACGATCCTGAGCAGCAGGAATTATACAAAAAATACTTCCCTAACGGTGGTGGATCTATCTTCACATTCGAAATCAAAGGTGATGCACAGAAAGCAAAAGACTTTATTGATCACTTAGAGTTATTCTCACTGCTTGCAAACGTAGCAGATGTGAAATCCTTAGTCATCCATCCAGCATCTACAACACATTCTCAGATGACTGAAGAAGAATTATTAGGATCAGGAATCAAACCTAACACAATCCGTCTGTCAATCGGTACAGAAAATATCGATGATATCATCGAAGATTTAGAGGAAGCTTTTAAAGCAGTACAGTAAGATAGATTTTTCTTGCGAAATGTAAATTAAATGTCAATTTTCCTAAAAAAATAATATAATCTCGACCTTAAAACGAGAATGCCTGGATGAGTGTAGGATAAACTTGTCCGGGTGTTTTTTTATTAACTGGAATTTACAGAATCATTTCCCATAATAAAGATGAAATAAATGGTTGAAGGAAGAACATAATAAGTGCTACAGATGCACATATTATGTAAAAGTTGTTCTTTTTTGAATTTTTCACTATTCTTCTTGTAAAGACACCTGTAAACCAGTATGCAATAAGATAACCGATTAAAGTCCCTGCAATGTTTGTAATAATGTCATCTATATCTGTCGTTCGTCCTGTGAAAATTTGAGCTATTTCGATAAATGATGTCATTGCAAATCCTGCTGTAAATAATTTTTTTGCATTCCTGAATTCTTTCCATAGCACTGGAAGAAAGAAGCCAAAGGGAACAAATAATAACACATTCAGGCACGCATTAATAAAATCATTTATCATATATACAAAAGGAATTATATTTACCGTCAATTCAACTTTTAACGATATTATATTCGGAAAGCCTACCAATGCTAAAACAGCAGTTAAATAGAATCCAAATATCATATAAAGAAAGGTTATTTTCCAACTACGAAAATACAACTTGTTATATATACACCAGATAGGAATTATAAAAACTGCAGCAGCAACTATTTCGATAAGTGTACTATATATTCTATACATATTTTCACCTCCATTATAATTTCCGCAAAAGATTCTCCTTAATTTTTCTGATATCATCTTAACAAACAAAAGAAACGAACAAGTCGATGTTTTTCTTTCATGTTTCTTAAGATATAATGATGAGAGTATCAAAAACAACAAAAATCCCTGAAGATGATCAATTCTTCAGGGATTTTTGTAACTTTATATTTATTTTTAAGGTAGAAGATAGCAAGTTAAAATTAAAACTGCTTTATTTATTTTGCTAGGTTATATCTTACTAGGTTATATCTTACAGATATTCATGATCTGCAAGTACATTTAAGATGTTATGTCCTTCTTGAACACCATCAATGATTCTTCTGGCACGAACACTGTCACCGATATTGATGATTTCAACGTTAGTATCAGCGAATGCTTCACGGATTTCATCAAGAACAGGAGCGTTTGCTCTCATTCCTAAGCATACGAATCCATAATCGAAAGGAAGATCTTTTTCTTCTCCATTAGCTTTTACTGTGAACGCATCAGCTTTTACTTCGCAAAGAGCAGTTTCAGTCATCTGGTTTACATTGTGTTCTCTCATTAATGTGTTTGTTCCACATTTAGATACTGGATCTAAGTCTTTACCGATCTGAGGCATCATTTCTACGATGCTTACTTCAGCACCTTTAGGAGCAAAGTATTCAACAACGTCAAGACCTACAGCTCCACCACCAACGACAACGACTTTCTTACCTGTGCAGTCTTCTGGATAATCAGCTAAGTGGTTGATCATTCCTGTGATAGAAGCTACTTTAGATCCTTCTTTGTCGATGTGGTCATGTAATCCTTTGATTGGTGGAAGTAAAGGATTAGAACCTGTTGAGTTTACGATGATGTTTGGATGCAATGCTTTAATTAATGGCAGAGTTGCTTCCTGTCCTTTGAAGATAAACAGGTTTGTTAATTTAGAAGCACGGTGTACAAGGTAGTCAGGGAAGTCTCTTAAACGTTTCTTATCTGGAATCTTAGAGATTTCAACAGCTAATCCACCAAGGTGATCATTCTTTTCGAATAAGAATGTAGTACATCCAACTTCAGCAGCTGTACAAGCAGCTTCAAGACCAGCAGTACCACCACCGATAACAACAACGTTACAAGGTTTATTTACTTTTTTCTTTTTATAATCAAATCCAGAGTTTACAGTAGGGTTTACTGTACAACGGATTGGACGGTTAACTCCGATACGGTTTCCAGCACATCCGATGTTACAAGAAATACATTTTCTGATGTCATCTTCATGTCCTGTAGCAACTTTTTTCACCCAGTGAGGATCAGCGATCAGTCCACGACCCATACCGATGATATCAGCATCTCCACGCTTTAAGATATCGTCAGCGACACGAGGATCACGGATGTTACCCATAGTTACACAAGGTTTGTTGTATTTTTCTCTGACAGCTTTTGCCATGTAAGATCTCCAACCATCTTTTAAGTAGTTGGCATCGATCTGGAACTGAAGAGAACCATTTAATCCAGCAGATACGTCAAATGCATCAACTTCTTCCTGGAAGTAAGAAAGTAACTCTAAAGTATCTTCTAATGTGTTTCCACCTTCCATCAGTTCATCAGCACTGATACGAACGAAGATAGGGAACATAGGTCCAACCTGTTTACGAACTTCTTCAACAACTAATTTTGTGAAGCGGGCACGGTTTTCTGGACATCCACCGAATTCATCTGTACGTTTGTTTGTTGTAGGAGACATAAACTGACTTAATAAGTAAGAATGTCCTGCATGGATCTCAACGCAGTCAAATCCACAAGCCTGTGCACGAGCAGCAGCTTCTCCATATTTTTTAACGATTTCATAAATTTCTTCTACTTTCAGAGGACGAGGAATCTCTCCACCTGCTTTAGAAGGAATATCAGATGCAGATACTGGCTGCATATTTGTTCTCTTAGACTGAGCAGAAGCACCAGCGTGGTTTAACTGAACACCAACGCAAGCTCCGTGAGCGTGTAATGTTTCACATAATTTGAAGAAACGAGGCATATAGTTGTCATGATCGATACGGATCTGAGTTGTTCCGTTAGATCCAAGTGGTGAATCAACACTTGCGTTTTCAACCATGATCAGACCAACTCCGCCTTTTGCTCTTTCTGTATAGTAATCAATGTGTAAGAAACTCATTTCTCCTGTCTGTTCACCGTAGTTAGTTCCCATTGGTGTCATCATGATGCGGTTTCTCATTGTCATGTTCTTAATTGTTAATGGTGTGAAAATGTTTTTATAGTTGCTTTTCATTAGAATTGAACCTCCAAAAAATTAAATCCAAAAAATCAAAAAATTAAATTCCATATAATCCGAGGTTGTTAGAATCATAAAAATTGGGTGAATGATTTATGATGGCTTTAGTATAACACACGGTTAATTATTTAACAAATAAATCTTTTTTGAAGAATCAATAAAAAATATCTATTGTTTCTTTTGTGAATTCAATAAACTTACGAACAGCAGGGATCATCGGCATATTTTTAAGATAAGCCATATAAACAGTGTGGTAAGGTTTTACATTACTAAGATGTAGGATTTCCACATCATATGCCTGTAATGATTCTACATGTGCAACAAAACCAATCCCAAAATCTTCTGCAACAAGGGAAGCGATGGCATTTTCATCCGAAGATTCAAAAGCAATAGACGGTTTGATATGGTTTTGTTTGTAAATAGAATTAGTAAAACGTCCAAGACCAGAAGTCTTATCATAACCAATGACTGGATAATCCAGAAGATCTTCTAATACAAGGTCTTTCTTATACTTTAACGGATGCTCTGGAGGAGTAATGATCACCATTTCCTGATTAACAACTGGAATAAACTCAACTTCCGGCTCATCAGTAACGAGAGAACCAAAAACGACATCATATTTTTCATTTTTCAGATCCGCAATTAGATTTTTTGTGATCTCCTGGCTTAGAGAAAACGTGATCTCATGATTTTCCTGCTGATTTAAGAAACTTCGTACAAGTCTTGGAATATAACTTTTGGCCAAAGGAAATACATATCCGATATCAATGTGTCCGCTGGAACTGCCAGCTAAAGACTTCATCTTATTCTCTGCAATTTTAATTTCTTCTATAATGCGGTTTACATGTTCTAAAAAGATGGAACCATATTTGGTAAGTTCGATATTGCGTCCGTTTTTCTGAAATAAAGAAACACCTAATTCTTCCTCAAGGTTGGTAATCGAACGGCTCAAACTAGGCTGAGAGATATTTAATTCTTTGGCTGCCTGGTGATAATGTTGTAATTGTGCGACTTTTTGAAAATAATAAAGCTGATTTAAATTCATACATACTTTCCTTATTATAATAATTAATGGTTAAGTTCATTATAACACGATTGATAGCTTAAAGCTATCAAAAAATACTAAAAGATATATTGGAAGTATCAATCAAGATGGCATATAATATAGCCATAAGGTTGTTAAAAAATTAACTTTTGGGTGAATGAAACTAATAACAAGCATATTATTTAAGGAGTAAAATTATGGCAGAGAGAATCACAGGACATACTGAATTAATCGGATTAATGGCTTATCCAATCAGACATTCAAGCTCACCTGCAATGCATAATGAAGCATTCGCAACATTAGGACTTGACTATGCATACTTAGCATTCGAAGTTGACAACAGCACATTAGAGGATGCAGTCAAAGGACTTCGTGCTTTAAAGATGGTTGGATCTAACGTATCAATGCCGAACAAAACAGTTGTAGGACAGTACTTAGACGAGTTATCTCCAGCAGCTAAAATGGCAGGAGCTGTTAACACGATCGTAAATGACAACGGAAAACTGATCGGACATATCACAGACGGTATCGGATACATGCAGTCATTAAAAGACAACGATATTGACGTGATCGGTAAAAAAATGACAATCGCTGGTGCGGGTGGAGCTGCGACAGCAATCGAGATTCAGGCTGCATTAGACGGTGTCAAAGAAATGTCAATCTTCAACATCAAAGATAAATTCTGGGCTAACGCTGAAGAAACAGTAAAGAAGATCCGTGAAAACACAGATTGTATCGTAAATCTTTACGATCTTGATGACAAAGATAAATTAAGAGAAGAAATCGCAGACAGCTACTTATTCGCACAGGCAACTGGTGTAGGAATGAAACCATTAGAAGGACAGACAGTTGTTCCTGATGAAACATACTTCCGTCCAGACCTGATCGTAACAGATACAGTTTACGCTCCAAGAGAGACAGAAACATTAAGACTTGCTAAGAAAGCTGGATGTAAGACAATGAACGGTCTTGGAATGATGTTATTCCAGGGAGATGCTGCTTTCCACTTATGGACAGGAAAACATATGCCAATCGACCATATGAAAGAAGTATTAGATATCAAATATGACTAGGATCAGTCATAACCATATAGCAAACGAGAGGAATTATTAAAATGGATAAAAAATACATACCAAGTGCCTTAGTTCTTTATCTGAACTATTTCATTCATGGAATCGGATGTTCCATCTTAAGTCAGCAGGTAGTAAAAGAAATGCTCGCAAGCCAGTGGGGATTAAAAGATGTTATGGCAGTAACATCCATTGCAGCAGCATTAGGACTGGGACGTTTGATCTCCCTTCCATTTGCAGGACCTTTATCTGACAAATTAGGACGTCGTTTATCAGTGATCATTGGATGTGCTTCATACGTTATCTTCTTAGTAGGAATCGCATTCTCACCAAACACAACAATTGCTTATGTAGCAGCTGTTCTTGGTGGTATCGCTAACTCATTCTTGGATACAGCAACATACCCAGCTGTAACTGAAATCATTTACAAATATACAGGTATTGCAACAATGGGAATCAAATTCTTTATTTCCGTTGCACAGTTATTAATGCCTTTCTTCTTAGGTGTTGTAGCAGGAACAAGCATGTCATACTTAATGCTTCCAGTCGTAGCAGGTGTATGCATCGGTATCCTTGGAATCTTAGCAATCTTTGCACCATTCCCAGCGGCATCTGAAAGTGGTAAATCAGAATCTTTCATCAGCAACTTAAAGAATGCGCATTTCTCTATCGAGAGTATTGCATTAATCCTGATCGGATTCACAAGTACAGCAACATTCCAGTTATGGTTAAACTGTGCTCAGACATTTGGTACTGAAATTGCGAAGATCCCATCTCAGAATGTATCTGTTATGCAGACATACTATTCTGCAGGTACAATGGTAGCATTATTCGTAACAAGTGCATTGATCACAAAATTCAAACAGGTTAGATTCTTGGTTATCTATCCAGCAATCTCTCTTGTAATGTTAGCATTAGTTTACATTATTAAGACACCTATGATCTGCTACGTTGGAGCATTCGTCATCGGATATGCAGCAGCAGGTGGAGTCCTTCAGATGGCTACAGCCGTTGTAAATGATCTGTTCCCTAAAATCAAAGGAACTATTACAAGTTTAGTTATGATCGCATCAAGCTTATGTAACTACACAATCTTAACAGCAGCTGCGAAGATGACATCTACAAGTGTAATCATGATGAATATCGTAATTACAGCAATCGGAATCTTATTAGCACTTTTCGTAAACGTACGTTATGGTGTATTATTAAAGAATGCAGAAGAAGCATCTAAAAATTAATTAGTATTGGTAACATGAACTCCCGAGGCTTTTGCTTCGGGAGAGCATTCAGACAATAGGAGGAAAATTGTCAATGAATACAGTAAAAGTAAGAAATATTGAAATCGGAAGCGGAGTTCCAAAAATTTGTGTACCTATCGTAGGTGTTACAAAAGATGAGATTATCGCAGAAGCGAAAACATTTGACAGCATCCCTGTAGACGTTGTTGAATGGCGTGTTGACTGGTTCGAAGGAGTGTTCGAATTTGATAAAGTAGAAGACGTATTAAAAGATTTAAGAGAAGCTTTAGGTGAAACACCAATCCTCTTCACATTCCGTACATCAAAAGAAGGTGGAGAAAAAGCAATCGAAGCCCAACCTTACAAAGAATTAAACATTGCGGCTGCAAAAACAGGATATGTTGATCTTGTAGATGTAGAAGCATTTACAGGCGACGAAATCGTAAAAGAGATCGTAGCAGCTGCTCATGAATGTGGAGTAAAAGTTGTTGCATCTAACCACGACTTTGACAAAACACCTGAAAAAGATGAAATCGTAAGAAGACTTTGCAAAATGCAGGAACTTGGTGCTGACATCCCTAAGATCGCAGTTATGCCAACTTGCAGACGTGACGTATTAACACTTCTTTGTGCAACAGAAGAAATGTATACAGATCATGCAGATCGTCCGATCATCACAATGTCTATGGCAGGAACAGGACTGATCAGCCGTCTTTGCGGTGAAGTATTTGGATCTGCTTTAACATTTGGAGCAGCGAAGAAAGCATCTGCACCTGGACAGGCAGCAGTGAACGACTTAAATAATATGCTTCAGTTCCTTCATGAAAATCAGGGATTATAAGAACTGAATCTTTAAAAATTAAATGTAGAAGAGGAGAAGATTCTTGGTTATTCTTTTCCTCTTTTTTAAATACATAAAAAATATTTGCTGAAATCCTATTTTTTCAGTATAATTTAGTAGAGCAAATTGTTAAAGTTTTGCCATAGTTTGTGAAAATAAAGACTTTTGTTATAGAAAGTAGAAAGAGGTGAATCATGCTAAAATGGCTTGATGAGAATCTGGAAGAATTTCTAATGGTAGCATTATTGATTGCAATGACAGTGATCATGGGAATCCAGGTATTTGCAAGATATGCACTTGGAGCTTCCCTTTCATGGTCAGAGGAACTGACAAGATATTTGTTTATCTGGTCAGGCTTTATCAGTGTTAGTTATTGTACTAAGAAATGTATTTCCATTAAAATTGAACAGTTTGTAGCAATGTTTCCAAGAAGAGGGAAAGCATTGTTCAAAGTGGTGAACCACACGATCGAACTTGCCTTGTTTTTATATCTGATTCCATATGCAGTTCTTTATCTAAAGAGTGCATTTGAAAGTGGACAGGTAAGTCCCGCATGTCAGATTCCAATGTATTATATTCAGGCAGCCCCGCTGTTTAGTTTTGTTTTAGTAGCATTTCGTATCATCCAGCGTTGGATCATTGAATTTAAGATTGTGATCCGCAAAGATGAAGAAAAGGAGGAAAAATAAATGTCAGCAGCAGTCGTATTTTTACTCTTCTTTATTTGTCTGATCATTGCAATTCCGATTTCAATCGCCCTTGGGATTGTATCTGTACTTCCAGGAGCATTTGATCCATCATTTACAGCAAGCGGGACATTTGTCATTCGTTCTATGCTTGGAGGAATTGATAGTTTCCCATTACTTGCAGTTCCAATGTTTGTATTATCTGGAATGATCATGGCAAAAGGGGGAATCTCTAAGAAGATTTTTGATGTTTTTGCATTTTTTATTGGAAAATTAACGGCAGGAATGCCATGTGCAGTAATTGTAACCTGCTTATTTTACGGAGCAATCTCAGGATCTGCACCTGCAACTGTAGCAGCAGTAGGAAGTATGACAATTCCAATCTTAGTTCGTTTAGGATATGACAAATCATTTGCAACGGCAATCGTAGCGGTAGCTGGTGGACTAGGAGTTATCATACCGCCAAGTATTCCATTTATCATGTATGGTATGACATCCGGGGAATCTGTAAGTGACCTGTTTATGGCAGGAGTTGTACCGGGCTTACTGATCGGAGCTTTATTAATGGTTTATGCCATTTATTATTGTAAGAAACATGGAGAAGATAAAGAAAAGATCGCAGCAGAGATCGATCAGTTACATGCGAAAGGATTTATCGGAGTATTCAAAGAAAGCTTTTTTGCGATCTTAAGTCCGGTGATCATTCTTGGATGTATTTACACAGGAGTTGCATCTCCAACAGAAGCAGCGGTTATTTCCGTGTTTTATTCTTTGATCGTCAGCTTATTTATTTATAAATCAATGAAATTTAAAGATATCTGGGGAATCATGGTAGAAGGTGTGAGAACATATGCACCTATTCTGTTTATCTTGGCAGCATCCATTGCATTCTCAAGAGTATTAACATTGATGCGTGTACCACAGTCCATTAGTGCATGGATCTTAGGTAACTTCCATAATAAGATTGTGATCTTGCTTGTGATCAATATATTTTTGTTGATCGTAGGTATGGTCATGGATACGACACCAGCGATTCTTATTTTGACACCAATTTTATTACCGATCGTTACAGCAATCGGTATGGATCCGATTCATTTTGGTGTTATGATGGTTGTAAACCTTGCAATTGGTTTCGTTACACCACCAATTGGAGTTAACTTATTTGTGGCATCATCCTTAACGGATATTCCAGTGATGAAGATCGCACAGAAAGCAATGCCGTTGATCGTTTGCTTCCTTGTTGCATTACTTCTGATCACATTTATTCCACAGATCAGCCTGGCACTTTTATAAGGAGGTTTAGGATTTCATGAGAAAAATCATAAAAAGATCTGTCGTAGTTCTTCTTGCAGGAGTCTTATTATTCAGTTTATCAGGATGTAAGAGGAAACAAAAGAAAGACGAAGTACAAAGATATGCATGGCCGCTTGGAACTTCCAGCCCAGAAGATACGGTAACACAGCTTTATGCAGAGAAGTTTGCAAAAGAAGTTTCCAGATTAAGTCATGGAAAGATGAAGATCGAAGTTTATCCAAACAGTACACTCGGAGGAGACCGTGAGCTCCTTGAGAGTTGTAAAGATGGGGATATCCCATTTGTCGTACAGAATACTGCACCACAGGTAACATTCCTTCCAGATACTGCAGTATTTGACCTGCCAAGTGCATTTACAACGATTCAACAGGCACGAGCAGCTGTTGATAATGAAGAGTTCTATCAGAAGATGGAGAAAGTATATCAGAAGGGTGGATACAAATTACTTGGATATGCCGATCAGGGATTCCGTGTTATGTCTACCAATAAGAATGTTAAGAGTATTAACGCCTTCAAAGGGCAGAAGATCCGTACGATGGAGAACAGCTATCATTTGAAGTTCTGGAAGACACTTGGAGCGAATCCAACACCAATGACATTCAGCGAAGTTTATATCGGACTTCAGCAGGGAACGATCGATGCACAGGAGAATCCTTACGAAGTTATCGTTTCCAGCAAATTATATGAGCAGCAGGATTATGTTGTAGAGACAAACCATCTGCCACATTATATTTCGCTGATCGTCAGTGATGAATTCTATAACAGTCTGTCAAAAGACCAGCAGAAGATCATCGATCAGGCATCGCAGACAGCGAAAGTGTATGCAAGAGAAGCATCTGACAAGAGAATCGCAGACCGTATCAAAACCATTGAAGACAGTGGTACAAAGATTGTGAAACTTGATGTAAAGACACAGAAAGAGATGCGTAAGCAGGCACGGCCAGTTTATGATGCGATTAAGAAGAGTATCTCAAAAGATATTTATAATGCATATTTAAGTGGTGTAGAGAAATAAAATGAATGATATGAGACTAGAATTTTTGAAAAAACTGGTCTCATATTTTGTTTTCTTCTTGCTAATTGTAAAAAGCTGTTATAAAATAAACAAGATTGAACAATGTAAAGATGTAAAAAGGAAGATAAATTATGTTTCAGAAATTCTACCCGTCCGAAGATATCAGAAGTACTTATGATATTGATTTCGAACGATACTACAAAGAAGGATATCGAGGAGTGATCTTTGATGTCGATAATACGTTAGTACCACACAATGCACCAGCAGATGAACGTGCAAAGAAGTTATTTAAGAGACTGGATGCGATGGGGATGCAGTATTGTTTTACAAGTAACAATAAAGAACCAAGAGTGAAAGCGTTCTGCGAGGCAGTTGGTGGAAAACATTATGTATACAAAGCAAATAAACCATCGATCAAAGGATATGAGACAGCAATGAAATTGATGGGAACGGATAAGAAGAATACATTCTTCGTTGGAGATCAGTTGTTTACAGATGTTTATGGAGCGAACAGAACAGGTATACATAGTATTCTTGTAACACCGATGAATCCGAAAGAAGAGATTCAGATCGTCATAAAGCGTTATTTTGAAAAGATTGTGTTGTGGCAGTACCGTAAAAAAAAACATTAATGAAATAATAAAAAACATGGGTCAGATCTTTGTTATCTGGTCCATGTTTTTTATTATTTACAATATATTTCTTATCTTTTAAAGAAAGGTTTGAAATCAAAATTATGATTTTAGATGAAATCCTGACGTTCTAATGCAACTAAAATGTCACGACCTTCTTTTACACCTTCGATGATACGACGTGTCTGAGCACTGTCACCGATATTAAGTACTTCAACACCTTCATAGATGAAGTGGTTGTATAATTCCTGAAGAGAAGGAGTTGCAGACTGCATTCCAAGACATACAAATCCATAATCGAAGTCTAATTCAAGATCTTTATAGTCATGTCTTACAATAAAGCTGTGATCTTTAACTTCTAATAAAGAAGCATTTGGATACTGATTTACTTTATTCTTATTCATGAATTCGATAGAACCAGTCTTAGTGATAAAGTCAAGGTTCTCACCGAAGTGAGCTTTCTGCTCAACGATCGTTACATCAGCTTTTCTAGGAACAAAGAATTCAACAACGTCAAGTCCTACGTTACCACCACCGATTACAACAACTTTCTTACCAGATAAATCTTCTGGATAAGAATCTACGTGATCTACCAGATCAAAGATCGTAGATACATTACCTGCTTCTAAGTTCTCCTTTAATCCAGGGATATTTGGAAGAAGAGGAACGGATCCTGTTGCGTTAACAACGATATCTGGTTTGAAACCTTCGATAAATTCGATAGAAGCTTCTGTATTCTTACAGATAAACAGGTTCTTAAGTTTCATTGCACGACGTTCTAAGTACTGAGGGAAATATCCAAGACGCTGTTTGTTAGGCATCTTTCCTACACGTCTGGCAAGTCCACCGAGTTCTCCTGATTTCTCGATCAGAACAGTTGCACATCCAACTTCAGCAGCTGTGCATGCAGCTTCAAGACCAGCAGTACCACCACCAACAACGACAACGTTACATGGTTTCTTTAATTTCTTATCTTTATATAATGAACCTGAAATAAGAGCAGGATTGATGCTGCATCTGATAGGTTCATCCCCTAATGTTGCTGTACATCCATTGTTACATGAGATACAACGATTGATATCATCTGTGTTACCAAACTGAACTTTATTTACCCATTCAGGATCAGCGATCAGTCCACGTCCGATTGCGATCAGATCTGCTTCACCATCTTCAAGAATACGGTTTGCAACTTCTGGTTCACGGATATTACCACTTGTCTGACAAGGCTTTCCAGTCTTTTCTTTGATTGATTTAGACATATAAGATTTCCATCCATCTGGAAGGTAATCTGCATCATACTGGTACTGGATAGAACATGTAAGTCCAGCAGAAACATCAAATACATCAACGTAATCTTTGAAATATTCAACGATCTCTAATGTATCATCTAATGTGTTACCACCTTCAGCAAGTTCATCAGCACTGATTCCTAAGAAGATAGGAATATTTTCACCAACTGTCTCACGAACAGCTTTTAATACTAATGTAGTGAAACGTGCACGATTCTCTTTAGATCCACCAAATTCATCAGTACGGTCATTTGTTGTTGGAGATAAGAACTGGTTTAATAAATAACCATGTCCAGCCTGAATCTCAACAGCATCAAATCCTGCTGTAACTGCACGTTTTGCTGCTTCAGCAAATTTATCAACGATCGTGTAGATTTCATCTGTTGTTAAAGCACGAGGAATATCACCACCAACTCTGGATGGAATATCAGATGCAGATACTGGCTGGATGTTTGTCATCTTACCATTTGCTACAGAACCAGCATGGTTTAATAAGATGCTGATTTTGGATCCGCAGTCATGGATGCTTTCACATAATCTGTATAATCCAGGAATATAGTTATCGTGGTCGATACGAAGCTGGTATGATCCGCTTGCTCCCTGTGGTGAATAAACACTCGCAGCTTCAATTGTGATCAGACCTGTTCCGCCCTTTGCACGCTGTTTATAATAATCAATGATTCTCTCATTTACTTCTCCGGTATGCTCAGCAAAATTTGTTCCAATGGGAGTCATGACAATTCTGTTCCTTAATGTCATAGATTTTACTGTGTACGGTTCAAATAATTTACGGAAATTCTTTGCTGCCATAATTATGATCCTCCAATTTGCTTAATAGTTTTCTAAAAATAATTATAGCAAAGTAGATATATAAATGCAATGAAGAATATGGTATACTATCCATAAATAAATTTTATGAATTGAAAGGGAATAGATTATGAATTTGAATCATTTGTACTATTTTCGGGCATTAGCTAAGGAAGAACACTATACTAGAACTGCAGATATGCTGTCCATTACGCAGCCAAGTTTAAGTCATGCGATCTCATGTCTTGAGAGTGAATTAGGAGTGAAATTATTCGAAAAACAGGGGAGAAATGCAAAATTAACGAAATATGGAGCATTGTTTTTACGTTATGTGGAGCAGTCGCTGGATATGTTGGATGAAGGAAAAAGGGTGGTAACAGAAACATCAGGAACCAGCGGTGGATTTATTGATATGGGGTATATCTTTACTTTGGGAAGTCATTTTATTCCAAATCTGATCAAAGGTTATCTGGAAGAAAAAGGGAAGAATCATATTCATTTTTCATTTGGACAGGGAACGACGAAGAAAATCGTGGAAGAATTAAAAGATGGGAAATATGATCTTGCATTTTCTTCTTATGTGGAAGGGGAAGATGAACTTGAATTTATTCCGGTTGGTCAGGAAGAACTGGTTTTGATCACACCAAAGGACCATCCATTGGCTCAAAAGGAAGAAATCGATCTTCTGGATACAATTGAATATGATTACGTATATTTTACAAAGAACAGTGGATTAAGGCCAGTGATCGACAGTTGTTTTTCAAGGATTAAAAGGCAACCAACGATTGCATATGAAGGGGAAGAAGATTCTTCTGTTGCAGGGCTTGTTGCAGCAGGATTTGGAATTGCGATCGTTCCAAAGATTCCGCTTCTTGATACAATGGATGTGTGTGTTCGTCCGATCATATCACCAGAGATCGAACGATATATATATCTTGTACTAAAAAAAGAAAAATATCTGACACCGATTGTGAAAGATTTTATTTCATTTATCACAGATCAAAGTGAATTTGCCTAAATTATAGAGGCAATGAATTGAAAAAATATAGGAATGTATGATATACTGAACAAGACCACACTTTATTATCTGAGAAGTATGGGGACATTTAGTATAGAAAAGGAAAGAACAAGAAGATGAGTCAGTTAGAAGAGATTAGAGAGAGATTAGATCTGTGTGATAAGAAGATTGTCTCTGTATTAGAAGAGAGAATGGATATCATCAAAGAGATCATGGTCTACAAGAAAGAGAATGGATTGCCAATCCTTCAGCCAGAACAGGAAAAGAGACAGCGTAAGATGCTGCTCACACATGTGGATGAGAATACCTATAAGGATGAGATTCTTGATATATTTACTTATATTGTAGAAAACAGCAGAAGAATTCAGGCAAAGACATTATTTACACATAACATCTTATTGATCGGATTTATGGGAGCAGGTAAGAGTACTGTTTCTACATATCTAAGTAAGATCCTTGCATCTCCACAGGTAGAGATGGATGAAGAGATCGTGAAGAAAGAAGGAATGTCTATCAATAAGATTTTTGAAGAATATGGAGAGACATATTTCAGAAACTGTGAGACAAACCTTTTGATTGAGCTTCAGAAGAAGAATAACCAGATCATCTCCTGTGGTGGTGGAGTTGCGCTTCGTGATGAGAACGTTGCTGAGATGAAGAAGAATGGAAAGGTCGTTTTATTAACAGCATCTCCAGAAGTGATCTTAGAGCGTGTCAAAGACAATGATGACAGACCATTATTACGTGGGAATAAGAATACTGAATTTATTTCTAATATGATGGAACAACGCCGTCCAAAGTACGAAGCGGCAGCAGATGTTGTAGTGAACACAGATTATAAGACTGTGGAAGAGATCGCAGAAGAGATCGTTGTGAAGTTAACAAGAGATGCAGATTAATCAGTAACATACAAGTTTTGCCCCTGTTTATGGGCAGATGGAGGATGAGCGAATGCATGGATTTACCCAGTATACACCAACAAGAATCATTTTTGGAAAAGAGACACAGAAGCAGGCAGGAGAACTTGCGAAAAGCCTGAAAGCTTCCAAAGTATTCGTTGTCTATGGTGGAGGAAGTGTTGTAAGAAGCGGATTACTTGATGAGGTAACTGCTTCATTAGAAGAAGCCGGTCTTGAATATATGACAGTTGGAGGCGTGAAGCCGAATCCAAGGCTTTCATTTGCGAGAGAAGCAGTGAAGAAATCCATTGAATTTGGAACGGACTTTGTATTGGCAGTAGGTGGAGGAAGTGTGATCGATACCTCAAAGGCTGTTGCACATGGAACAGCGAATCCGGATACAGATATCTGGGAGTTCTGGTCTAAGAAACAGACAGTGAAGAAATCTCTTCCTGTTGGAGTTGTATTAACACTTGCAGCGGCAGGAAGTGAGACAAGCGATTCAGCAGTACTTACGAATGAAGAGACGAAGATCAAGAGAGGTCTTTCCACAGATTTCAACCGCCCGGCGTTTGCGATCATGAATCCTGAACTTACATATACATTACCAAAGTATCAGGTAGGATGCGGCATTGTGGATATTATGATGCATACATTGGATCGTTATTTTACACAGACAGAGAATAATGAACTGACAGACGAGATTGCAGAAGGTCTGCTTCGTACAGTGATCAGAAATGGTGCGGTTGCGATTAAGGATTCACACGATTATAATGCGATGAGTGAGATCATGTGGGCAGGAAGTCTTTCACACAACGGAATTACAGGACTTGGAGCTGAGAAAGACTTTGCAGTGCATCAGTTAGGACATGAACTGAGTGCCAAGTTTGATATTGCACATGGGGCAAGTTTATCCGCTGTCTGGGGAGCATGGGCAACTTATGTATATGATGCAAAACCAGCCAGATTTGCGCAGTATGCAAGAAGAGTCTGGAATGTAGAAGAAGCTGACGATGTGAAGGCAGCACAGGAAGGAATCCGAAAAACAGTTACATATTTTGCATCACTTAATATGCCGACAAGTTTTCGTGAGGCGAAAGAAATTGGTTCAAAAACAGACGAAGAAGTGAAGCAAATGGCACATGGATGTTCCTATGAAGGAACCAGAACGATCGGTTCTTTTAAGGTCTGTGATGAGAATGACATATACGAAATCTATAAATTAGCAAATAAATAGTTGATTCAACTATAGATTTAAGATAAAATAAAAAAAGATATAATTTAAGGAGGACAATTATAATATGGTTACAGCAGGAGATTTTAAGAATGGATTAACAATTCAGTTCGAGAATAATATTTACCAGATCATCGAATTCCAGCATGTAAAACCTGGAAAGGGAGCAGCGTTCGTACGTTGTAAATTAAAAAATATCAAGAACGGTGGAGTTGTTGAGAAAACATTCCGTCCAACAGAGAAATTTGAAAACGCTCATATCGAACGTAAAGAAATGCAGTATCTGTACAATGATGGAGAATTATTCTACTTCATGGATAACGAAACATTTGATCAGATCGCATTAGGACCAGATGTTATCGGAGATTCTTTAAAATTCGTTAAAGAAAACGAAAACGTTACGATCGTTTCTCACGCAGGGAATGCATTCCAGGTTGAGCCACCAATCTCTGTAGAATTACTTGTTACAGAATGTGAACCAGGAGAAAAAGGAAACACAGCACAGGGTGCTACAAAACCATGTATCGTTGAAACAGGTGCTCAGGTAATGGTACCATTATTCGTTAACGAAGGTGATACGTTAAAGATCGATACAAGAACTGGAGAATATTCTTCAAGAGTATAATCTTGTTATGAAAGATAAGAATCGTGGAATTATATGCATCATACTGTCAGCTTTTTCCTTTGCCCTTATGGCATTGTTTTTAAAGCTGTCAGGAGATCTTCCAGCGATCGAGAAGAGTTTTTTCCGCAATTTAGTTGCGGTGGTCATTGCATTTATCATGATCATTCGTAGCAAGGAAAAGATTCAGATTCAGAAAAGAAATTTGCATTGGTTTATTCTAAGGTCCCTTTTTGGGACCTTAGGTATTTTCTGCAACTTTTATGCGGTAGATCACCTGGTGCTTTCAGATGCTTCATGTCTAAATAAGTTATCGCCATTTTTTGTTATTGTATTTTCTTATTTAGTACTGAAAGAGAAGATCACACCGACACAATGCGCATGCGTGATCGCAGCTTTTGTCGGTAGTTTATTTATTGTAAAACCAAGTTTCGCAGGCGGGATGACACCAGCAGCTGTGATCGGCTTTGCAGGGGGAATGTGTGCAGGTTTTGCATATACCTGTGTGAGAAAACTTGGACTTAGAGGAGAAAGAGGACCAATGATCGTGCTTTTCTTCTCAACATTTTCTATGTTGGCGTGTGTACCATATTTGATCATAGATTTTCATCCGATTTCAGCAAGGCAGTTATTCTTTTTGTTATTAACAGGATTAGCTGCTGCAGGAGGACAGTTTGGAGTCACAGCGGCATATACGTATGCACCAGCAAGGGAAATTTCTGTATATGATTACACACAGATCATGTTCTCAGCAATTATGGGGCTTCTCGTTTTTGGACAGCTTCCAGATATGCTGAGTTTTGTAGGATATTGTGTGATCATTGCAGCAGGAGTGATTATGTTTCTTTATAATAAGAGACGTGGAGGAAATTAGATGAAATTCATATCATGGAATGTCAATGGGATCAGAGCATGTGTGAAGAAAGGATTTTTGGATTTTTTCAATGAGACAGATGCCGATATTTTCTGCATTCAGGAAAGTAAGATGCAGGAAGGCCAGCTTGACCTGAATCTTCCGGGATATCACCAGTACTGGAATTATGCAGTGAAGAAGGGATATTCAGGAACAGGCATTTTTACAAAAGAAGAACCGATCAGCGTTTTTAATGGTCTTGGGATAGAAGAACATGATCAGGAAGGACGTGTGATCACACTGGAGTTTAAAGATTATTACTTTATCACAGTGTATACACCGAATTCACAAAGTGAACTGGCAAGGCTTTCTTATCGAATGAAGTGGGAAGAGGATTTTCTTGCTTATTTGAAGAAGTTAGAAGAGAAAAAGCCGGTGATCTTTTGTGGAGATCTGAATGTTGCAGTCGAGGAGATCGATCTTAAGAACCCAAAGACAAATAGAAAAAATGCTGGTTTCACGGATGAAGAACGTGAAAAAATGAGAACAATCCTTAGCAATGGATTTATCGATACCTTCCGTTATTTATACCCAGATCAGACAGGAATCTACTCCTGGTGGTCTTACCGCTTCAATGCGAGAAAGAATAACGCAGGGTGGCGCATTGACTATTTTATTGTATCAGAGTGTTTAAAAGATCGTATCAGTGATGCGAAGATCTTAACAGATGTGATGGGATCAGATCACTGTCCGATCGAGTTGGATTTCAAATGAAAATTACAGACTGTGGATTGAAACAGATAATAAGAACAGAAAGAGGTAAAATCAGATGGTAGAATTAACAAACAAAGAATTCTTTCAGGATTTAGATCAGACAATTGCAGCTCAATTATTTGAACAGACAACGTATCCATGGGAGATTCTTCCATTGATCAAAGATTTTGTACTGGAAGTTGGACCAACACTATCAGTAGATGAATATGATCAGGTAGAAGAAGATGTATGGATCGCGAAAAGTGCAACGATCGCCAAGACGGCAACGATCAATGGACCAGCGATCATTGGTCCAGATACAGAAGTGCGCCCAGGAGCATTTATCAGAGGAAATGCATTGATCGGGGCAGGATGTGTTGTAGGAAATTCTACAGAGATCAAGAATGATATTTTATTTAATAATGTTCAGGTGCCTCATTACAATTATGTAGGAGATTCTATTTTAGGATATAAGTCTCATATGGGAGCTGGATCCATCACATCGAATGTAAAATCTGACAAGACAAACGTTGTGATCAAAAACGGAGAAGAAAAGATTGAGACTGGAAGAAAGAAGATCGGTGCGATCTTAAGTTCTCGTGTAGAAGTAGGATGCGGAACTATCTTGAATCCAGGATCAGTGGTTGGTCATGATACCAATATTTATCCATTATCTATGGTACGTGGATGTATCGCACCAAACAGCATCTATAAGAACGCAGGAGAGATCGCTCAAAAACGATAGGACCTGTAATGGAGGGAAACCATATGAAAGGTGCAAAATATATACTAACAGCAGCGGTGATCGCAATGAGCAGCGTGGTGATGACGGGATGCTTTAAGCCGTCAAAAGATGCTGTCGTGGAATCAAAATATTATCAGAGTCTTAAAGATGAAAGAGATAAACTGTCTGTTCAGTTAAAAGAAGAAAAGAAAAAAACAAATTCACTAAATAAGAAGATCAAAGCAATCCATGCAACTTCTGGAGATCAAAAGATTGCAGACTACAAAAGTCGTGTCAAAGACAGCAGGATCATTAAAGTTGACTTTGCAACGAATACGATCAAGAATCAGAGTTTTGCAGTAACGAATATTCCTGTCTGCAAATATGTAAAGAAGATTGTAACTGGATGTAATCGAATGATCGGAATCACACCAACCGATGTAGAGAAGCGGTATAAACAAAGTTATTCTTATGCGTTGATTGATGAAGATAATACAACGTTTGAATTCAAAGTATATGGTGACAGTTATATTGTGTTTGATGAGATTCCAGAGAATGTTTACGCATATAATGGTGCTTCAACTGTTGGAGATGCGTTGATCGATGCCAAAGAGCAGAAGAATTACAGTAACGTAGCAGCAAGAATTGCAGATGCCCAGATCGTTGTAACAGATAAGAAGATGAAATTTAATGATACAGCGATCAAAGTATCTAAGATTATTGAGAAAGCGAAGAAGTTATCTGGAAAAGATGCCACACTGGATATAGCCTCATGGAATGAGTATCGTTTCTATACAAGTGGTACATTAACAAAAATACTTCTCGGAGATCGTACTGTCATTGGAATCGAAGATAAGAATGGAAAACAGACTTTTTATCAGATCAGTGACAAACAAAAGAAGAATCTGAAAAAATATATGAAATAATAAATGAAAGAAAGACGTTTTGACGTATTGAAAACATATGTCAAAACGTCTTTTTTTCGTGCTTTTATGAGCAAAGATGAACATAATAAAAATTTCTTTGAATCAGTTATTATAAATTTTTATAACGCTATTTGTTGACATGTATACAGAAATCTTATATAATCCAATTCATATAAAACATACAGAAATAGTATGGAATTAAAATAAAGGAGAAGAAACCATGAAAATAAGACAACAAAGAACCATAGAAAAGAATATCTGTAAGAAAATGATCCTTTTAAGTTTCTGTATGATTCTTATGGTTTCTATGGCAGGATGTGGAAATAAGAGAAAAGAAAATCTTACGATCACAAATGTCTCTTATGATCCGACAAGAGAGTTTTATGAGAAATACAACAAAGATTTTATCAAATATTATAAAGACAAATATGGAAAGAAAGTCGAAGTGATCCAGTCCAACGGTGGTTCTGGAAGTCAGGCAAGATCAGTAGTAGAAGGAAGCAATGGTGATGTTGTAACACTGGCCTTAGAACATGATATTTCGCTGATCGAACAGACAGGACTTATAAATAAAGGGTGGCAGAAGAGATTTTCAAATGATTCTGCACCATATACGTCAACGATCGTCTTTCTTGTAAGAAAAGGAAACAAGAAAAGCATCAAAGACTGGAAAGACTTGATCAAAAAAGGAGTGGAAGTCATCACACCAGATCCAAAGAGCAGCGGGGGTGCCTGCTGGAACTTTTTAGCAGCTTATGGTTATGCGATTGATACCTATCACGATCAGAAAAAGGAAGAACAATTCCTGACAAAATTATATCAGAATGTATCCGTTATGGATTCAGGAGCCAGAGGTTCTACGACAACCTTTGTAGAAAATAAAAAAGGTGATGTCTTGATCGCATGGGAGAATGAAGCAATTCAGACAGTTAAGAATTATCCAGATAAATACGAGATCATTACACCAAGCATCAGTATCTTGGCACAGCCAAGTGTAAGCCTTGTTGATGATAACGTAAAAGTCAATGGAACAACGAAGATCGCAACAGAGTATTTAAAATATCTCTACAGTGACAAAGCACAGAAACTCGCAGCCAAAGAAGGATACCGGCCATCGAATGAAAGAATCTTAAAACAGTACAAAGATAAATTTAATCTGAACATGAAACTATATAAGATCAGTGATTTTGGAGGATGGGATCAGGCTTATAAGAAATATTTTGAAGATGGAGCGTTGTTTGACAAGATTTACACAAACCAATAAAAAGGCAGGAATGAAGATGAGTAATACAAATAACGAGAATAAGACATTAAAAAAAGCGAAAAAAGCAAGGGTTATTCCAGGGTTCGGATTAACGATGGGAGTTACAGTAACGATGTTATCATTGATCGTACTGATTCCATTAGCATCCGTATTTGCATACGCACTAAAATTATCGCCGAATGAATTCTTTACATTAATATCGAAAGAAACAGTAAGAAATGCATTTATCACAAGTATCGGAAGTTCGTTTATTGCAGCATTGATCAATGTTGTGTTTGGGCTGATCATCGCATGGGTACTTGTAAAATATGAATTTCCGGGGAAACGATTAATGGATGGGATGATCGAACTTCCTTTTGCACTGCCAACCGCAGTTGCTGGTATTACATTATCAAAAATGTATGCAGAAGATGGAATGATCGGACGATACTTTGCACACTTTGGGATTAAGATTTCTTATACAAGGATCGGACTTTTGATCGCACTTGTGTTTATTGGGATTCCATTCATCGTAAGAGCGGTTCAGCCAGTGCTTGAGAAAATGGATGACCAGTATGAAGAAGCAGCGTATATGTTAGGTGCAACACCGACAAGAACATTCTTTAAAGTCATTTTACCAGAATTAAGACCTGCATTATTAACAGGATTTGGACTGGCATTTGCAAGGGGAATCGGGGAATACGGAAGTGTGATCTATATCTCAGGAAACAGTGCCAAGGAACATACACAGATGATCTCTTATGTGATCATGCAGAAATTAAACTATATCGATTATAAAAGTGCAACAGCTATTGCTCTTGTCATGCTGATCATTTCCTTTGTGATGTTATTTGTGATCAATATCATACAGGTAAGACAGGCAAGAAGAGTCAATGCACAGTAAGGAGAAGATCATGAATGAACAGCAGAAGTTTGAAAAAAGAAAACAGCGAACGAAGATCATCCTGATCACGATCAGTGTTTTATTTATGATCGTCATGTTGGTCTTACCGTTATTTTCCGTTATTACAAATTCATTAAGTGAGGGATTTAAATTTTATGTAAGTTCCATATCAACGGAGTATGTAAGAAGCGCTTTATTTGTAACGATTCTGGCAACGCTTGTTGCGGTAACGATCAATACATTTTTCGGGATCATGGCGGCATTTTTATTGACTAAATTCAGTTTCAAAGGAAAACAGGTTTTAGCAACTTTGATCGATATTCCATTTTCCATTTCACCAGTTATCGTAGGCCTTGCATTTTTGATGACATTTGGAAGACTTGGATGGACGTATCCAGCGATCCGAGCGATCAACACCTTCTTTGGAACGAATATCCGGATCGCATTTGCGATTCCAGGAGTCATTTTAGCAACCATTTTCGTGACCTTCCCATTTGTGTCAAGGGAGATCATACCGATCTTAAACTCACAGGGAAAAGACGAAGAAGAGGCAGCAGCATTGATGGGAGCCAGTGGATTTACGATCTTTCGAAAGATCACACTTCCTCAGATGAAATGGGGATTGATCTATGGGATCATCTTATGTAGTGCCAGGGCATTAGGAGAATTTGGTGCAGTTAATGCACTTTCCAAAACAAGAGGTGAGACATTTACCTTACCATTGGAGATCGATGCCTTATATATGTCAGGAACAACATCATCGATCACAGCAGCCTTTGCAGTATCATCGGTTTTAGTATTGATCGCGGTCATTGTACTGATCTTAAGAAATATTGCATGGTACCGCTCACAGGACAAACAACAGGGAAAGGACGGAAGATAAAATGTATGTCGAAATGAGAAATATCTATAAACAATACGGAAACTTCCGGGCATCAGATAATGTAAGTTTTGGAATTGAAAAAGGGAAACTTGCAGCGTTGCTTGGGCCAAGTGGAAGTGGAAAGACAACCCTGCTTCGAATGATCGCAGGATTGGAAAATCCAAATGCAGGAGATATCTTTATTGATGGAAAGAGAGTCAATGATATTCCGGCAGCAAAACGAGGAATTGGATTTGTATTTCAAAGTTATGCACTATTCCGATATATGACAGTCTTTGATAATATCGCATTTGGATTAGAGATTGCAAAAATGCCGAAGAAACAGATCAAAGAACGAGTTTTTGAATTACTGGAATTAACGGGGTTATCAGGACTTGAAAATAGATATCCGAACCAGTTATCTGGCGGGCAGAGACAGAGAGTTGCATTTGCAAGAGCATTGGCTCCAAATCCACAGGTATTACTTCTTGATGAACCATTTGCAGCGATCGATGCAAAAGTAAGATCAGAGCTTCGACTCTGGCTAAAAGAAATGGTATCAAAGCTTGGTATCACAAGCATTTTCGTTACACATGATCAGGATGAAGCCGTAGAGGTTGCTGATGAGATCTTGATTACAAATCATGGAAAGATTGAGCAGATGGGAAGCCCATTAGAGATTTATAAATCACCAAAGACGCCATTTGTAGCCCAGTTTGTTGGAAGATCATCCATCGTAGAAAATTATGAATCCTTAAAAGGATTTGAAAAAATAGAACATGCACAGAAAGCAATCGTCAGACCAGAATTCCTTGAGTTAGCAAAAAAAGGGGAATTAAAACGATATATGAGTGCATCAGAAAAAGGAATTGTAGAAGATGTGATCTTTAGTGGAAGTCGACTGGATGTAGTTGTAAATATCAATGGAATCAAAGTGACAGCTGAGAGATCTTTGGAAAAGGATCCGGTAAGCGTTGGAGAAGAAGTTGATATCATTATTTACCGTTTATATGTATTTGATGAAAAGGAAACTTATTTATTAGAGAATAAAGAAATGCAGGAAGGCGATGTCTTCTATATTTAAGAAATATACCAGAAAGGACCGATTATGGAAATTACAAAACAACAGATCATACATACCGATGTCCTGATCATCGGAGGCGGAACAGCTGGATGTTATGCGGCACTTACGATCAGGGAAAAAAGTGATGCAAAGATCGTCATCGCCGAGAAAGCCAATATCAAACGAAGCGGGTGCTTAGCAGCTGGAGTTAATGCGATCAATGCTTATATCGTAAAGGGAAGAAAACCACAGGATTATGTTGATTATGCGAGGAAAGATGCAGATGAGATCGTACGAGGTGACCTGCTTCTTACAATGTCAGAACATTTAAATGAAGTGACAAGCAAGATGGAACAGTTAGGATTGGTTATTTTAAAGGATGAAAATGGTGACTATGTTGCCAGAGGAAATCGAAATATTAAGATCAATGGAGAAAATATCAAGCCAATCCTTGCAGATGCAGTAAATCAGCTAGATAACGTAGAGGTGATCAATCATTTGAATATCACGGATTATATCGTGGAAGATAACACGATCAAAGGAGCCTTTGGTTTCCATATGGAAAATGGAACAGCTTATGAGATCCGTGCCAAGAAAGTACTTTGTGCAACTGGAGGGGCAGCAGGGCTTTATAAGCCAAATAATCCAGGATTTTCAAGACATAAGATGTGGTATCCACCATTTAACACTGGTGCCGGATACGCAATGGGAATTGATGCTGGAGCTGAGATGACAACCTTTGAGATGCGTTTTATCGCATTAAGGTGTAAAGATACGATCGCACCAACGGGAACGATCGCACAGGGAGTCGGGGCAAAGCAGGTAAACGCTAAAGGAGAGATTTACGAAGATAAATACGGAATCACAACTTCTCAGCGTGTCTATGGAACAACACAGGAAAATCTGGAAGGAAGAGGACCTTGTTACCTAAGAACCGAAGGAATTGAGAAGGAAAAAGATACAGACCTTAAGAAAGCATATTTAAATATGGCACCAAGCCAGACCTTAAAATGGATCGAGCAAGGCAAAGATCCAAGTGAACAAAATGTAGAGATCGAGGGAACGGAACCATATATCGTGGGTGGACATACTGCCAGTGGTTACTGGGTAAACACAAATCGAGAGACAACGATCCATGGGCTGTACGCAGCCGGAGATGTCGCAGGTGGATGCCCACAGAAATATGTGACAGGAGCTTTGGTAGAAGGTGAGCTCGCAGCACTGGATATTGTAGAGAAATTAAAAGATCAGACGTTTGATATAACAGATAACAAAGAAGAACAGTTATTAGACGAGAAAGTCAAAGAATACAACAATATTTTATCAGACAAAGACAGTATTTTTACAATCGAGCAAATGGAAGAAGCGATGCAGAAAGTCATGGATGCTTATGCAGGTGGAATTTCAAGTCATTATCAGTTTAATGAAAACTGCTTAAATCTCGCCAAAGAAAAGATCAATAACCTGATCACATTATCTGGACAGTTAAGTGCTCAGGATTACCATGAATTAATGTTTTATTATGAACTAAAAGAAAGATTAACGATCTGTCTGACTCTGATCGAACATTTAAAAGCAAGAAAAGAGACAAGATGGCACAGTTTTGCAGAAAATCTTGATCATCCACAAAAGAGTGATGATTGGAAAAAATACGTCAATACAAAGAAAGTGGATGGAAAGATCAAAGTCATCTTACGAGAACTAGTAAAGGAGGATGAGTACTATGAGCATCAGAATTAACAAAAATAAATGTGTTGGATGCAAACGATGCTTAGACGTCTGTCCTGGAAGTTTGATAAAGACCGATGCAACTGGCAAAGCATACATCAAATATCCAAAAGACTGCTGGGGATGTACATCCTGCTTAAAAGAATGTAAAACAGGAGCCATCGCATTTTTCCTAGGAGCCGATATCGGTGGAATGGGAAGTGAAATGACAGTTAACGAAAGCAAAGATACGATTCTCTGGAAGATCAAAAAATATACCGGAGAAGAACAAACCATAGATATCAACAAGAAAGATTCAAACAAATATTAGATTGGAGGACATCAAAATGAGCGAATTATCACATCTTGACCAGTTGGAGGCGGAAGCAATCTACATCATCCGAGAAGTTGCAGCTTCTTGTGAAAAACCAGTTATGCTATATTCTATCGGAAAAGACAGCTCAGTTATGTTACATTTAGCATTAAAAGCATTCTATCCGGAGAAACCACCATTTCCATTTTTACATGTAAATACAACATGGAAATTCAAAGAAATGATCAAATTCCGTGATGAAACAGCAAAGAAATACGGATTAGAAATGATAGAATACATCAATGAAGATGGTGTAAAACAGGGGGTTAATCCATTTGATAGTGGAGCCGCTTACACAGATATCATGAAAACACAGGCCCTAAAGCAGGCGTTAAATAAATATGGATTTACCGCTGCATTTGGAGGTGGACGTCGTGATGAAGAAAAATCTCGTGCAAAAGAAAGAATCTTCTCTTTTAGAAATGAAAATCAGGCATGGGATCCAAAGAACCAGAGACCAGAAATGTGGAAATTATATAACTCTAAGATCAAAAAAGGAGAAAGCATTCGTGTATTCCCAATCTCTAACTGGACAGAGACAGATATCTGGAAATATATCAAACGCGAAAAAATTGATATCGTTCCATTATATTTTGCAAAAGAACGCCCAGTGATCGAGAGAGATGGAAATATCATCATGGTCGATGATGACAGATTAAAATTAAGACCAGATGAGAAGATCGAATACAAGAGTGTGAGATTTAGAACCCTTGGATGTTATCCATTAACTGGAGGAGTGGAATCAAAAGCCTCAACACTTGATGAGATCATTGACGAGACATTAAGTGCGGTTTCTTCAGAAAGAACAACCAGAGTTATTGATAATGAAGCAGCAGGAAGCATGGAAAGAAGAAAGAGAGAGGGGTATTTCTAAGATGATAGGATTATTAAAATTTATTACTTGCGGTAGTGTAGATGATGGAAAATCTACGCTGATCGGACATATTTTATATGATTCAAAGTTATTATATACAGACCAAGAAGAAGCATTAGAGTTAGACAGTAAAGTTGGAAGCCGTGGTGGAAAGATCGACTATTCTTTATTACTTGACGGATTAATGGCAGAAAGAGAACAGGGAATTACGATCGACGTTGCCTACCGTTATTTTACAACAGAAAAAAGAAGTTTTATCGTAGCAGATACACCAGGACATGAAGAATATACAAGAAACATGGCTGTAGGAGCATCCTTTGCAGATTTAGCAGTCATCTTAATCGATGCATCCCAAGGAGTATTAGTACAGACAAGACGCCACGCAAGAATCTGCGCCTTAATGGGAATCAGACACTTCGTATTTGCAGTCAATAAAATGGACCTTGTAAAATATGATCAGGAAACATTCCGAAAGATTGAGGAACAGATCAAAGAATTACAAGAAGAATTATCACTTGCAAATGTAAAGATCATCCCAGTATCTGCAACAGAAGGAGATAACGTTACAACAAAATCAGATAACATTTCATGGTATACAGGAGAACCATTACTAGAATACCTAGAGACGGTGGATGTACGAGAGAAATCTGAAGAAGAAGGATTCTACATGCCAGTTCAGAGAGTATGCCGTCCAAACCACACATTCCGTGGATTCCAGGGACAGATCGAATCCGGACAGATTTCTGTCGGAGATGAGATCGTGACATTACCAAGCAAAGAACATGCAAAGGTTAAGAGTTTATTAATTGGTGATAAAGATGCACAGACAGCTGAAAAAGGCCGTCCAGTAACGATTCAGTTAGACCGTGAAGTTGATGTATCCAGAGGATGCGTACTGGCCAATAAAACAGAACTTCCAGTCAGCAAATCATTTACAGCGACAGTTCTTTGGATGGATGACGGAGAATTGTTACCAGGAAAAGAATATTTCGTAAAGATCGGAACAAAAGAAATTCCAGGAATCGTAACAAATATTCAGTACAAGATCGATGTCAACACAGGAGAATACATTCCAGCAAACAACTTAAGAAAGAATGAGATCGCAGTATGTGATGTTATCTTGCAGGAAGAAATTGTCTTAGACGAATTTGATGATCATAAAGCATTAGGAGAGCTGATATTGATCGACCGTATCACAAACATGACATCTGCATGCGGAGTGATCAAAAATTCCGAAGTTGACGAAGAAACAGACCTAAAATGCGTCTTTGCACATGGAAAATTAAAAGCCAATGGAGACATCTTTGAAGAATTCTACTACAACATGGAAAGTATGACAGTCACAAAGATCAAACCATCTGGAAAATCCTACACGATCGGAGATGAAATTCCAGTAGAAGGAGAAAGCTATCAGTATCCAGACTACTTTGATGTCATCGTATTCAGAGACAAAGTAGCCGTACAGATCAGAGACAGAAAAGTATCAGCAATTCTTCCAATCGAAGAATACGAATACAAAGGCCTGCCACTGATCAATGGACGAGGATTTAAGATTCTGGTTGATTCCAAAGAAAAAGCAGACAAACTGTTTGCAGAATTAAAAGAACAAGGATATAAACCAGGAAGCGAATTCTTTAACCGTTGGTTACAGTTTGAAGCATATCGTAAGATTGTGTTTAGGGATAGTATTTACTAATTAAATTGTAATTGTATAACGGAAATGTATCGAGTATTCATAAAAACATAAAAAAGATAGAGGTACGAAAAACGAATTTCATTGACGGATTTTTATCATTTCGTACCTCTATCTTTTTTATGTTTTTATGAATACCTGAAGACATTCTCGTATAAAATTAAGAATTTTCAAGCGGAAGGGTGTGTAGTTAGACGTTATAATATTCCACCAATAATTTCCGTCATTCAAATCACAATCTTGTGAAGTCTGTAGACTTTTGTTATAATGATGTTAGACAATACTAACTATATGTTAGAGAAGACTAACTTCTAGAAGCGAAAGGAACTATATATGTATTTAGAAATAAAAGATATGAAAAAAAGCTTCGGATCAGGCGAAAGTTATAATCAAGTACTAAAAGGAATCACAACCAACATCGAACAAGGGCAGATGTGTGTCATTCAAGGAAGCAGTGGTTCAGGAAAATCTACAATGCTAAACTGTATCGGCGGATTAGATACTATGGATTCTGGTTCAGTCAAAGTCGATGGCAATGAAATATCAGGATTAAATGCAGATGAGCTCTCCGAATACCGCAGAGCTAATCTAGGGTTTATCTTCCAGTTTTATAATCTGGTACCAAATCTTACATTCAAAGAAAATATAGAGATCTGTCAATTTTTAACGGAAGATCCATTGGATATGGAAGAACTGCTAGATACGCTCGGACTAACAGAACATCAAGATAAATTTCCTGCACAATTATCCGGTGGACAGCAGCAGCGATGTGCAATTGCAAGGGCGTTGATCAAGAATCCAAAGCTGCTTCTTTGTGACGAACCGACAGGAGCTCTCGATTCGAAAACATCCAAAGATATTCTGATCTTATTAGAGAAAATCAATCAGCAATACGGAACAACTATGCTGATCGTAACGCATAACAATGCAATCCGCAACATGGTACATAAGGTTATCATCATCAAAGATGGCCAGATCAGTGAAGAATATGAAAATGAAACAAGAGTACCGGCAAAATCACTGGAGGATCTCTAAATGGAAAAAATATTGAGAAAAAGAGCATGGAGAGATTTAAAAGAAAATAAATTCCGCTATCTTGCACTTGCTTTTCTAATTATTATCAGTATGTATCTGGTCATCAGTCTGGTAGGTGCAGCGGATACGATCGTTGATGGAACTGCAAAACAAGCAAAGAAACATAAGTTGGAAGATGGACAGTTTCAGGTATTCGTGCCGCTAACGATAAAACAAAAAGAGACTCTTACTAAGAAAGGAATCACATTAGAAGAGACATTTTATCTTGATTTTAGACAAAAAGATGGAAGTAAGTTAAGAATCTTTAAGAATCGTAAAAAAGTCGATCAGATCAATCTGGATGCAGGAAGACTTGCAAGAGATGGACAGGAAGTTGTCGTGGAAAAAAGATATGCACAAGAACACAACTTAAAAATAGGATCTCATATTACGATTGATGGGGATTCTTATAAAGTAACGGGAATCGGCTCAGTTCCAGACTATGATGCATGTTATGAAAAGTTATCAGATAGTACCGTAGACAGCAAGCAGTTTGGTTTGGCATTTGTGACGGAAGATGTATACCAGAATCTAAAAAATAACGAAAACAGCATCCAATCCGAAGAATATATTTATGCGTACCGTTTAAATGGTGCAATGACCCAGAAACAGTTAAAAAACAAACTAAAAAAGATCACATTTAACCCAGATGATGTTGATGACCCGTATTTTAAAGATTACTGGGAAGAAACTGCAGGAAAGAAAGATGATATCAAAGATGGCATCAAAAAACTGACTGATGCAAGTACCCAGATGTCAGATGGATTAAATAAGTTAAGCGAAAATAATGAAACATTGCAAAAAGGTGCGGATCAGATCTTTCAGGCGTATTTAAAAACGGCAGAAAGCCAGCTGGCATCTTTTGGAGTAACATCGCTGACAGAGAATAATTATGCAAGTATTTTAAAAGGTTTGATCAAAAAATCAAGTGATGGTCTTACAAGATTATCTTTAGAATCTGCCAAAGAACAGATAGATGCTTTAAAAACATATAGAGATGGAATCAAGGCTTATACAAATGGTGTCAAAAAAGCATCAGATGGAAGTAGTAAGTTAAAAGAAGGAACTGATCAATTGGAAGAAGGAACCGAAGAATTGATGAAAGCATTTGATATGGAAACATCAAACCTGACACAGTTTTTAAAGGCAGACGATAATATAAGAATTGGAGCAGCGGCAGGTGATCAGGTTATTAATAAACTTGCTGGAATGGTAGCAGGTGTTATCATTATGATCTTATTTACCTATGTAATATCTGTTTTTGTCATTCATGAAATTGAGAAAGAAAATAGTATTATTGGAACATTGTATGCGCTTGGAGTGATAAAGAAGCAGCTTCTAAAATATTATTTAACAGTTCCGGTGATCGTAACATTTCTGGCTGGATTAGCAGGAACGATCATTGGATATAGTCCGATAGGAATTCCAACACAGATGCAGGATTGTTATGATTATTTTTCTATACCAGATTTGAGTCCAGAACTTTTAATCTATCTATTGGTGTATGGAATTGTTATGCCGCCACTTGTTGCAGTGATCGTAAACTATTTTGTTATAAGAAAGAAACTGTCAAGGCCAGCACTTTCTATAATAAGAAATGAGCAAAAGAAGAGTCATATTTCAAAAATCAAATTAGGCGATATGCCATTTCTTACAAAATTCAGGATCAGGCAGTCACTGCGTGAGGCAAGGGCCGGATTTACGGTAGTATTTGGAATGTTTATTGCACTGTTGGTTATGATGATCGGTCTGGACTGTTATGTGATGTGTGATCATATCAGCAAAGAAAATAAGAAAGACACAAAATTTGAATATATGTATACATATAAATATCCGGATAAAAAAGTACCAAAAGGCGGGGATGCATGTTTTGTAAAAGGATTGCATAAAGAAGTATGGGGATATGATCTTGAAATTTCCCTGATCGGTATAGAAAATGATAATCCATATTTCAGCCAGGATAAAGATCTTCCGAAAGCAAAGAACAAAGTTGTTATTTCATCTGCAATGGCACAGAAATATGATCTGAAAAAAGGTGACTCAATCATACTGTCTGATGAGGAAGATGAAATGGATTACGCATTTCAGGTAGCAGATATCACACAATATTCTTCTGGGTTATATGCATTTATGGATATTGACAGTATGAGAGATCTCTTTCAGACATCATCAGATTATTACAATATGGTTGTATCAAAGAAGAAACTGTCGATTGACTCTGGAAAACTATATGCAACGACAAGTAAAAAAGCAATTGAGGAGAGTTCAGATGTATTTATCAATATGATGATTCCGATGATGGGAATGATCGTTGGACTTTCTGTTATTATCTTTGCAATTGTTATGTATTTAATGATCAAGGTAATGATTGATCGTTCTGCACAAAATATTGCGTTGATGAAAGTATTTGGGTATCGGAAGAAAGAGATTAAGAAGCTTTATCTTGATGGGAATTTCTATATGATCGCAGTTGGAGCACTGATCAGTGTTCCATTATCTAAGAAATTAATGGATGCAATGTATCCAGTTATGGTTTCCAATATAGCTTGTGGTATGAATTTAAGTTTCACATGGCAGATGTATGCATTGATCTATGCAGGAATTATCATTACATACCTGGTAATTAACAAGTTATTAGTGCAAAAGATTTACAAAGTCGGACTTTCTGATGCGTTAAAGAATCGTGAGTAAGATTAAAAGAAACAATCAGTCTTTGCCATATAAAATAAACTATTGTATAATGATACAAAAAGACCAAAGAAGGAAGAAACGATGACATTACAACAGCTAAGATATGTCGTAACGATTGCGGAGATCGGAACGATCAGCAAGGCAGCAGAAGAACTCTTTGTATCACAGCCAAGTCTTACCAAAGCTCTAAAAGAACTGGAAAAAGAGATGCAGATTACGATCTTTGACCGTACCAACAAAGGAATTCATGTATCCAGAGAAGGAGAAATCTTCCTTGGATATGCTAGACAGGTACTGGAGCAGGCGGCATTGATCGAAGAGAAATATAAACATAAAAGTGGTGGGAAACAGGAATTTTGCATTTCAACACAGCATTATTCTTTTGCAGTCAATGCATTTGTAGACTTGATCAAAGAATATGGAAGTGAGAATTACGATTTCAGTCTGAGAGAAACTCAGACTTATGAGATCATCGATGATGTAGCCAGAATGAAAAGTGAGATCGGAATTTTATATCTCAATGAATTCAATGCATCGGTCCTTGAGAAGATCATGAAAGCAAATGATCTCAAATTCACAGAACTATTTGTTGCAAGACCACATATTTTTATCTGTGACAAGAACCCACTGGCACAGAAAGATCAGGTCACAATGGAAGATCTCAAAGATTATCCGTATCTGTCATTTGAGCAGGGGGAACATAATTCTTTCTATTATTCTGAAGAGATGTTCAGTACGGAAGTGCGTTCAAAGAATATTCGAGTGAGAGACAGGGCAACTCTGTTTAACTTGCTGATCGGATTAAATGGATATACGATCAGCAGCGGTGTGATCGATAAGGAACTAAATGGAGAGAATATTATCGCAGTTCCGCTTGCAGAAGAAGGAGAGATGCATATTGGGTATGTGACACATAAGAAGACGAAACCTAGCAGATTAGGGGCGATTTACTTGGAAGCGTTGAAGAAGCATGCACGATAATTTTATATATGTTTAAAGAAAGGTCATAACTGTATCATGGTAGAGATACAGGTTGTGACCTTTTGTGATTTTATGGTATAATTTTCACATAAAAAACGAAAATGAAGAAGAGGAAGTAAGATGATTACGGGTGAATTAAAAAACAAAGTAGATAAGATATGGGAGATTTTCTGGACAGGTGGAATTACAAATCCACTGGAAGTTATCGAACAGTTTAACTACTTATTATTTATCAAGCAGTTAGATGAAGTAGAAACGAGAAAGGAAAGAGATGCAAATATTTTAGGAATTCCATACGAAGGAATTTTTCCAGCAGATTGTCAGCAGTATCGTTGGAGTAAATTTAAGAATTTGGGAGATGCGAATGAGATTTATGATCTGATGATGAATGGAGTATTTCCGTTTATTAAAAATCTACATCCAGATGGAGAATCTGCTTATAGTAAATATATGGGAGATGCGATCTTTAAGATTCCAACGCCAGCATTACTTACCAAAGTAATTGATGGGATTGATGGATTGAATCTAGAAGGAGACAGTAAAGGAGATTTATACGAATATCTGTTGTCCAAACTGGAAAGTGCAGGAAAGAACGGACAATTTCGAACCCCAAGACATATCATTCAGATGATGATAGAACTGGTAAAACCAGTACCATCTGATATCATCTGCGACCCGGCAATGGGATCAGCAGGGTTCTTAATGGCAGCACAGCAGTATTTGCGTAAAAACCACAAAGATTTATTCTTAAATGCGGAACAAAGAGAGCATTTTAATCATGAGATGTTTTATGGATTCGATATGGACCGAACGATGCTTCGAATCGGAGCAATGAATATGCTGCTTCATGGGGTGGATGATCCGAATATTGAATATAAGGATAGCTTGTCAGAGATGAATACAGATAAAGAAAAGTATTCATTAATTCTTGCCAATCCACCATTTAAAGGAAGTTTAGACTATGATGGAGTATCCGCAGATCTTTTAAAAGTTGCGAAAACAAAGAAGACAGAATTATTATTCCTTGTTTTATTCCTTCGTATCATGAAAATTGGAGGAAGAGCAGCAGTTATTGTACCAGATGGAGTATTGTTCGGAAGCAGTCGTGCACATAAAGCGATTCGAAAAGAATTAATTGAGAATCATAAACTAGATGCAGTGATTTCCATGCCATCAGGGGTATTCAAACCATATGCAGGAGTATCCACAGCTATCTTACTCTTCACAAAAACAGGAGCAGGTGGTACCGACAAAGTTTGGTTTTATGATATGAAAGCTGATGGAAGAACGTTAGACGATAAACGTCAAGAAATTGAAGAGAATGATATTCCTGATATTATTGAGAGGTATCAGAATCTAGAAAAAGAAGAAGAAAGAAAACGAACAGAACAGTCTTTCTTTGTGCTGAAAGAAGAGATTGTTGAAAATGATTATGATCTCTCTATCAATAAGTATAAAGAGGTTGAATATATTCCAGTAGAGTATCCACCAACAAAGGAAATTTTGAAAGATATTGAGGAATTAGAGGTGGAGATTCGTAAGAATCTAGTGGAATTAAGGAAAATGTTGGAAGAAAATGATGATTAGTAGATAGAGAAATTTGAATTTGTAAGGGATGAGAAGAATGAGGAAAATAATAGATGAATGCTTTTTTCAGATACAAAATGGGGCAAATATTAAACAAGGTAAAGTAGATGGGGGATTTCCGATTACAAGAATTGAAACAATAGCCAATGATAGATTTAATAGAGATAGAATGGGTTATGCAGGTATCACAGATCTTTCAAAATACGAATCATATATATTAGAAGATGAAGATTTATTAATGTCACATATTAATAGTATGCAATACTTGGGAAGAACAGTTTTATATAAAAAACAAGATGATGAGATAATTATTCATGGAATGAATTTACTTAGACTGAGAGCCAATAGAGATATTATTATTCCAGGATATGCAAAATATTATTTTTATGGTCATTCATTTAGAAGCCAGTTAAGAAATATAATGAAAAAATCTGTCAACCAAGCAAGTTTTGCAGTAAAAGATCTTAAGAAAATAAAAATGGAGATTCCTTGTTTAAGGGAACAGCAAAAATTAGTTCAAGTATTGGATAAAATTCAGAAAATAATAGATGTGAAAACAAAGGAAATTGCAAAATTTGATGAGCTTGTTAGCGCCCGATTTGTAGAGATGTTTGGTAATCCAATATTGAATTCTATGAAGTGGAATAAAAAATCTCTTAAAGATGTCTGTACGAAATTGAATGATGGAACACATTTTTCACCAGAAAGTTTCGAAGTTGGAGAATATAAGTATGTTACAGCGAAAAATATTAAATTATCAGGATTTGATTTTTCAAATATAACTTATGTTTCGGAAGAAGTACATCGTCCTATATTTGAAAGATGTAATCCAGAATATGAGGATGTATTATATATTAAGGATGGGGCAACAACAGGAATAGCAATGGTAAATACATTAAAAGAAGAATTTACATTACTTTCTAGTGTAGCATTATTAAAACAAGACAGAAAAATAATGAACGGATATTTTTTAACAGCATTATTAAATAATGAGGATATGTATACGGATATTCGTAATAAGATGGGTGGCGCGGCAATTACAAGATTGACAATAGCAAAGCTTAATGCAATTAAGGTTATGGTTCCACCAATAGACTTACAAAACCAATTTGCAACCTTCGTCCACCAAGTCAACAAATCGAAGTTTGTCATCCACAAATTTCTATATTGCACCACCCACAATACAAAGAGTATAATAAAACCAAGACTAAACACCAAAGAATCAGGAAAAATAAGGGGAGGGAAACCACATGCAGACGAATTTTGACTTTCTAGCACAGACAGATCGTTTCAAAGACTTTGCAATGCAGGCAGCAGAAGCGGAACGAAGCATTGCCATATCTCCGTCAACAGCAGCAATTCTGTCAAGACGAGCCTTAGAACTCGCAGTGCGATGGGTATATGTCCACGATGATGCCCTGACAATGCCATATCGTGATAATATTTCCAGCCTGATTCACGAATATTCTTTCCGCAAGCTGATTCAGCCTAAATTATTCGATATGCTAAAATACACGATTAAGCTTGGAAATGTCGCAGTACATACAAATACCAACGTAAAACACGATGCAGCGGTACTTTCGTTACGCTGTGTTTTCCAGTTCTGTAAATGGATTGATTACTGTTATGGTGAAAACTATATAAATCGCCATTATGATATGAGTCTGCTGCCAGATGCCGGAAAAGAGAAAAAAACACAGGAAGAATTAGAAAATCTTCAAAAAGAACTAAGCGGAAAAGACCAGAAATTAGAAGAAGAGATCAAGGAAAATGAGAAATTAAGAGAACAGATGACCAAACTTCGTAAGGAAAATGAAACTGGACGAAGTTATGAAGTGGACAAAGATACAGAAGCAGAGACAAGAAGAAAATACATTGACATTGATCTTGCGGAAGCTGGATGGACGATTGGCAAGGATTGTCTTACAGAAGTGCTAGTTACAGGCATGCCAAACAGTACAGGAAAAGGTTATGCCGATTATGTTTTATACAGCAATAATGGAAAACCACTGGCAGTCATCGAAGCAAAACGAAGCAGTGTAGACCCGATGAAAGGAAGTCATCAGGCAAAATTATATGCGGATTGTCTGGAAAATCAATATCAGCAAAGACCAATCATTTTTATAACAAATGGTTTTGAAATGCAGATCATTGACGATGCACAGGATGATCCACAGCGAGTTGTCTCAGGTATTTTCACAAAAGAAGATCTGCAGCGAATGGTGGATCAAAGAACAAGCAAAAAGCCTTTGATTCATTTAGAGATTCAAGATAAAATTACAAACCGGCCATATCAGAAAGAGGCCGTGACGGTATTATGTGAATCTATCATGAATCATCATAGAAAGCTGTTGCTAGTACAGGCAACAGGATCAGGAAAGACAAGGGTTAGTATCAGTCTGGTAGATGTACTTCGCAGACATAATTATGTAAAGAATATTTTATTCTTAGCAGATCGTAAAGCTTTAGTTTCTCAGGCAAAGAAGAGTTACAGTAATCTCCTTCCAGACTTGACAGTATGCAATTTACTTGAAAATAAAGAAGATCCAGAAAGCAGCAGAATGATATTTTCAACATATCCAACGATGCTAAATGCAATCGATGAAACAAAGAAAAAGGATGGAAAAAAATTATTTACACCAGCGCATTTTGATCTGATCATTGTAGATGAAAGTCATCGAAGTATTTATAAGAAATATCAGGAAATCTTTCATTATTTCGATGCGGTTTTACTTGGAATGACAGCAACACCGAAAGATGAGATTGATAAAAACACCTATACGATCTTTGATCTGGAGCGAGGGGTTCCAACGTATGCGTATGAGCTTGATGAAGCAGTAAAAGAAGGATATCTGGTTGACTATCGAACAAGAGAATATAAGACAAAGATCATGGAAGAAGGAATCCACTATGATCAGTTATCTGAAGAAGAAAAAGAAGTATTTGACGATGAATTCGATGATGATGAGAATGTAGAGAAAGATATTCCGAATACAGCTGTAAATCGATGGCTGTTTAATAAAGACACGATTGATCTTGTGTTAATCAATCTGATGAGAGAAGGATTAAAGGTAGAAGGTGGAGATAAATTGGGAAAGACAATTATTTTTGCAAGAAATAGTAAACATGCGAAGGCAATTGTCGAGCGTTTTCAGAAGCTTTTTCCAGAGAAAGGCAGTCATTTTATCAAACAGATTGATTACAGCATCAAAGAGTCCGAACATTTGATTGAACAATTCGAAGAAAAGGACAAGATGCCTCAGATTGCAGTATCTGTAGATATGCTGGACACAGGAATTGACGTTCCAGAGATTTTGAATCTTGTATTTTTTAAGAAAGTCAGAAGTTATGCAAAATTCTGTCAGATGATCGGAAGAGGAACAAGACTTTGCAAAGATTTACTAGGTCCTGGAATGGATAAAGAAAAATTCCTGATTTTTGATTATTGTAATAACTTCGAATATTTCAGAGTCAATCCACATGGAAAAGACAGTGGTTTTGTAGAAACATTGTCCGAGAAGATCTTTTTATGTAAAGCAAGGATTGCAAGAGAATTACAAGATACAGACTATCAAAAAGACGAAGATTTCAGAGAATATCGAAATACATTAGTGAAAGAATTAATACAAGCGATAAATGATCTGAATAACGAAAGTTTCATTGTAAAACATCATTTGAAATATGTTCTTCGATATCGAGAACAGAAATCATGGGATATTCTTGAGACAGAAGCAATGGCTGACCTGAAGAAACATATCGCACCAATTATAGAGGCTGAGAAGGAAAATGAATTGGCACGAAGATTTGATTATCTGATGTATAGTATTGAACTTGCAATGTTGGAACGAAAGAATCTTTCGAAAAATATTGGAGCAGTTGTTGGTATTGCAGAGAAACTATCTTTAATGCAGGATTCTGTGCCACAGATCAAAGAGCAAAAATATATTTTGGATAAGGTACAGACAAATGAATTCTGGGAAAAAGCATTTATTCTGGAAATGGATGTAGTCAGGGAAGCACTTAGAGATCTGATTCAGTTTTTACCAAAAAAGACGCAGAGAATCGTTTATACAGATTTTGCAGATCAAGTAATAGAATATCAGGAAAATACACCAATTGAGATGGGGAATCGATTAGAAAATTATCGCAAAAAGGTAGAATTCTATTTAAAAGAGCATCAAGATAACATGGCAGTGCGTAAATTACGAAATAACCAGCCGCTACAAAAAAGTGATATGCAGGAACTGGAGAAAATTCTTTGGCAGGAACTAGGATCAAAAGAAGATTATACAAAAGAATATGGGGATACACCAGTTGGAATTCTTGTAAGAAAAATCACAGGAATGGATCAACAGGCAGCAAATGAGGCATTTAATGAATTCTTAAATGAGGAGAAACTAAATGCTGATCAGATTCGTTTTGTGCGATTGATCGTTGATTATATCTCTGTAAATGGAATGATCGAAGACCGAAGAGTTATGATGGATGAGCCATTTCGAAGTGTCGGAAGTATTGGACAGATTTTTGAAAATGATATGGATATTGCAATGAAGATCATGACAGTGATTGATCAGATCAAGCAGAATGCGGAAGTTACAGTATAAAGGAGGAATCAACGAAAATAGTATCAAAGCCTATGGTTTTGCATTTGAAGGAAAAAATGTCCTGATCTTAGATTAACATGATTATAACAAAGAAAGGTATAAAATAATGGAACAACAGCAGTCAGAAAAGAAACATAAACGAAGAGTCAGATACAAAGGGACTCATCCAAGAAGATTCGAAGAGAAATACAAAGAATTAAACCCAGAAAAATACGGAGATACGATTCAAAAAGTTATTAGTAAAGGAAGTACACCGGCAGGAATGCACATTTCCATCTGTGTAAAAGAAATTCTTGAATTTTTTGACATCCAGCCGGGACAAAAAGGATTGGATGCAACCTTAGGATATGGCGGACATACAAGAAAGATGTTAGAAAAGTTACAGGGCAAAGGTCATATCTACGCATTAGATGTAGATCCGATCGAATCTGTAAAGACAGAGAAACGTCTGCATGATGCAGGGTTTGGAGAAGATATCTTAACGATCAAGCATATTAATTTTGCTAATATTGATCAGGTAGCCGAAGAAGTTGGACCATTCGATTTCATTTTAGCCGACCTTGGCGTATCCTCCATGCAGATTGATAATCCGGAAAGAGGATTTTCTTATAAATTTGAAGGACCATTAGATTTAAGACTGAATCCAGAAAAAGGAATTTCAGCGGCAGAGCGTTTAGAAGATATCACGAAGGCTGAATTTGAAGGGATGCTCATTGAAAATGCAGATGAGCCATATGCAAAACAGATCGCAAAAGAAACCGTTGCAACGATGAAACGAGGAAAGAAGATCAAGACAACAACAGATCTTAAAGATGTCATTGAAAGAGCATTAAACTTTTTGCCGGAAAAAGAGCGAAAAGAAGCAGTTAAAAAATCCTGCCAGAGAACATTTCAGGCTTTGCGTATTGATGTAAACAGCGAGTTTGAAGTATTAGAAGAATTATTGGAGAAACTTCCAGACGCATTGGCACCAGGTGGAAAGGTTGCGATCCTTACATTCCACTCTGGAGAAGATCGACTTGTAAAACATGCGTTTAAGTATGGGAAGAAAGTAGGAATCTACAGTGATGTAGCCAAAGATGTTATTCGTCCATCAAAAGAGGAATGTGCCCAGAACGGAAGAGCAAAATCAACAAAGATGCGCTGGGCGATCAAAGTGAAATAAAAATTAAAAGGAAGGGAAATATTAAAAAGAGGTATGCTTTTTAATATTTCCTTTTTTCAAAAACATGAAAGAAAATGGTTTAAAATGATTGACTTTGACTGAAACTGTGCTATAATGAAGAAAAAAAGGAAACGAATGATTGATTTTGACGTTTTTATTTTGGAAAAGGAGGATAACCTGTATGAGAATTACAGAGCTGTTGCAGGATGCAACAATTGACCTTGGTGTGAAGGTTAACAGCAAAGAAGAAGCAATTGATCATCTGGTTGATTTAATGGTCAAGGGCGGAAACATCACAGATCGCGAAGAATACAAGAAGGGCATTTTAGCAAGAGAAGCTAATGGAACAACTGGTATCGGAGGAGGGATTGCAATTCCTCATTCTAAGAACAAAGCAGTAACTAAGGCTGGTTTGGCTTCTATGACAGTACCAGACGGAGTCGATTATGAAGCAATGGATGGAGAACCATCTGATGTATTTTTTATGATCGCAGCACCAGCAGAAGGAAGCGACGTGCATTTAGAGGCATTGTCAAGATTATCTGTGATCTTAATGGATCCAGTATTTAAGGACAGTTTATTAAAGGCAACAAGCAAGGAAGAATATCTTGCATTGATTGACAAGAAAGAAACAGAAAAATTCCCAGAAGAGGCGGCGAAGGAAGAAGAGGAACCTGCTGTACAAGAAGAGAAAGCAGACGATGGAACGATCAGAGTTCTTGCAGTTACAGCATGCCCAACAGGAATCGCTCATACATTCATGGCAGCAGAATCTCTTGAGAATAAAGCAAAAGAGATGGGAATTACATTAAAAGCTGAGACAAATGGTTCAGGTGGAGCAAAGAATGTCTTAACAAAAGAAGAGATTGAAAATTGTGATGGAATCATCGTAGCAGCAGATAAGAACGTTGAGATGGCACGTTTTGATGGAAAACAGGTTCTTCAGACAAAAGTAGCGGACGGAATTAATAAACCAGAAGAACTGATCCAGACAATTTTAGATAAGAAAGCGCCAACATATCATCATTCAGGAGCAGCAGCACAAGAAGATAGTACAGAAGGTGAAAGTGTTGGACGTCAGATTTACAAACATCTGATGAATGGTGTATCTCATATGCTTCCATTCGTAATTGGTGGTGGTATTTTGATCGCTTTAGCGTTCTTAGTAGATAATCAGGCGATCAACCCGGCAAACTTCGGTAAGAATACACCACTTGCAGCTTTACTAAAGACGATCGGTGAACAGGCATTTGGATTTATGCTTCCAATCTTAGCTGGATTTATTGCAATGAGTATTGCAGACCGACCAGGATTAGCAGTAGGTTTCGTTGGTGGAGCTTTAGCGAATGGTGGTTATACATTTGCTAATATTATGGCATATGATTCTGCCAAAGCTGTTTCCTCTGGCTTTATAGGAGCATTATTTGCAGGTTTCGTTGGTGGATATATCATGGTTTTATTAAGAAAACTATTTGATAAATTGCCAAGTGCATTAGAAGGATTAAAACCAATCTTACTATTCCCAGTTTGTGGTATTTTAGTAATGGGAGTTGTTATGATCGCAGTTAATCCAGTAGTAGGAGCGATCAATACAGGACTGAATAACTTCTTATCATCTATGAGTGGAACAAGTTCCATCCTTTTAGGAGCAGTTCTTGGTGGAATGATGTCCATTGATATGGGTGGTCCATTTAATAAAGCAGCTTACGTATTTGGTACTGCACAGTTAACAGTAGCCAATGCAGGACCAGAACAGTATGCGATCATGGCAGCTGTTATGGCTGGAGGAATGGTACCTCCACTTGCAATCGCACTTTGTACAACATTCTTCAAGAATCGTTTTACAGAGAGTGAAAGAAAATCTGGTGTTGTAAATTACATCATGGGATTATCATTCATTACAGAAGGAGCTATCCCGTTTGCAGCAGGAGATCCAATCCATATCCTGCCACCATGTATCGTAGGATCTGCAGTAGCAGGTGCGTTATCCATGGCATTTAAATGTGGACTTCCAGCACCACACGGTGGAATCTTTGTTATTGGAGTCATCACGAATCCAGTACAATACTTAATTTCTGTAGTAGTTGGTGCAGTTATTGGAATGATCGTTATGTCATTTACAAAGAAACCATTAAATAAATAAGATTGTAAATAACCATTTACAATAAATTAATTCCTCATATTTTCATAAGCAATATTTATAATAAGTAAACAGAGATTGTGAAATTTTGCAATCTCTGTTTGCTATTTTGATAAAACAATGATATACTAGATAAGATTTTAGAAATCAAAGACAGTTCATTCGTACCATCCTGTCTATAAACAAAACTAGGACTGAGAAGAAGATTTTCAGGATACAGGTACGCGTGCTTGTATCCTTTTTTTAATTGAAAATATATGTAGAAGGGAAAGAAGAAAATGTATCAGTTAACAACACATGCATCCTTTGATTCAGCTCATTTTTTATCGGGTTATGAAGGAAAATGCAGCAATATCCACGGTCACCGCTGGAAATTAGAAGTTACCGTACAAAGTGAAACATTAGAACAGACAGGGCAGATTCGAGGAATGGTTGTCGATTTTGGACAGTTAAAAGATGATATTAAAAAATTAGCAGATGAGTTTGATCATAGTCTGATCATAGAAGATGGAACATTAAAAGAGAAGACAGTAGAAGCATTGAAAGAGGAAAATTTCAAAATGATCTTCGTAGATTTTCGTCCAACTGCAGAGAGTTTTGCAAAATATTTTTATGATAGAGTGAAAGAAATAGGATATGATGTCAAGTTAGCGAAAGTTTATGAGACACCAAATAATATGGCAGCATATGGGGAGTAAATGAGATGGAAACATTTAAAGTAGTCGAAACCTTTGTAAGTATCAACGGAGAAGGAAAGAAAGCTGGTCGTCTTGCTATGTTTATCCGATTGAAAGGATGTAACTTAAACTGCTCTTACTGCGACACAACATGGGCCAATAGAAGAGATGCAAGATGTGAATTATTGACGGCACCGCAGATTGTAGAAAGGATCAAAGAAGCAGGAGTCGAACTTGTTACATTAACAGGTGGAGAGCCTCTTCTTGACGAAAATGTATCAGAATTGATCGGAAGTATCTTGATGATGCCAAAAGTTGAGATTGAGATTGAGACAAATGGAAGTGTACCAATCAGATATTATAAAGAAAGAGACAACAGACTGACAATGACAATGGATTACAAACTTCCATCCAGTAATATGGAAGAGAATATGTGCCTTGAAAATATGGAATATTTAAAACCATGGGATGTTGTTAAATTTGTTATTGGAAGCAGGGAGGATTTAAACAGGGCGAAAGAAATCATTGAACGATTCAGACTTTGTGAAAAAGCAATTGTATACTTCAGTCCTGTATTTGGTAAAATCGAACCAGAAGAAATCGTTGAATTTATGAAAGAAAACAAGCTTAACAAAGTCAGGTTCCAGATTCAGATCCATAAAGTTGTATGGGACCCTGACAAGACAGGTGTATAGGAGGAAATACTATGGCAATCGATAAAGAAGCGATCAAGGAACATATAAGAGGTATTCTTGTTGCACTTGGAGATGATCCAAACCGTGAAGGGTTAAAAGAAACACCAGATCGTGTAGCGAAAATGTATGAAGAAGTCTTTGAAGGAATGAATTACAGCAATCATGAGATCGCACAGATGTTTTCAAAGACATTTGAAGATGATCTAAGTGTCAAAGATCATAAAGATATGGTGATCGTAAAAGATATTGATATCTTTAGTTATTGTGAGCATCATATGGCATTAATGTATGATATGAAAGTCTCTGTGGCATATTTGCCAAAAGACAAGGTATTAGGACTTAGTAAGATTGCAAGAATCTGTGATATGGTTGGAAAACGTTTACAGCTTCAGGAAAGGATCGGAAGTGATATCGCAGAGATCATCATGGAAGTTTCAGGAAGTGAAGATGTAGCTGTTTATATTGAAGGATGTCATAGCTGCATGAGTGCAAGAGGAATCAAAAAACACAATGCCAAGACAGTGACAACAACACTTCGAGGAGCATTTGATACAGATTCCACATTAAAATGGCATTTCATGATGCAGGCAGGAAAATAAGAAAAGGAGAGAAGCAAAATGGCAAAACCAAACAAGGCCGTTGTTGTATTCAGCGGTGGACAAGACAGCACAACATGCCTTTTCTGGGCAAAGAAGAAATATGATGAAGTGATTGCGCTTTCATTTAACTATGGACAGAGACATTCAAAGGAACTCGAGTGTGCAAAGAAAATCTGTAAAGAACACGGTGTAGAACATCATATTCTGGATATGGGATTGTTAAATCAGTTAGCACCAAACTCTCTTACCAGAGTAGATATGGAAGTAGATCATGAAGCACCAGAAGAAGGAACACCAAATTCATTTGTCGATGGAAGAAATATGTTATTCTTAACATTTGCAGCTGTTTTTGCAAAACAAAGAGATATTCATGTGTTAGTAACGGGTGTTTCCCAGAGTGATTTCAGTGGATATCCAGATTGCCGACATGTCTTTATCTCATCTTTAGAAACAACATTAACACTTGCCATGGATTATGAGTTTGAAGTGATCACACCACTGATGTGGATTGACAAGAAACAGACATGGGAGATGGCTGATAAATTAGGCGTCTTTGATATTGTAAAAAATGAAACTCTGACATGTTATAATGGAGTGATGGGTGATGGATGCGGAGAATGCCCAGCATGTAAGTTGAGAAGACATGGATTAGAGGAATATTTAAAAGTTCGTGATCATAAATAAGAATATACGAAAGAGAAAAGGATCTTGTGATGGTACAAGGTTCTTTTTGTTGTTTATATATATGAATGATGAAAGTGTCGAAAGTATAAATAGCAAAAAGCTGCAAGAAAAGTATTGATAAAATTTTAACAATGATGTACAATGTATTTGTAGCAAAACAATCGATTGAAATCGGATATTCAAATGTTGGATATATAAGAAAAGGTTCAATTTCGGTCATCCAGGTAAAGGAGATGTTAGTTATGGCAAGATTTACATTACCAAGAGATTTATACTTCGGAGAAAACGCATTAGAGACACTAAAAACAATCAAAGGAAACAAAGCAGTATTGTGCCTGGGTGGCGGGTCCATGAAACGTTTTGGATTTGTTGACAAGGTCGTTGAATATTTGAAGGAAGCAGGAATTGAGACAAAACTGATCGAAGGAATCGAACCAGATCCATCCGTAGAGACAGTTATGAAAGGTGCCAAAGTGATGCAGGAATTTGAACCAGACCTGATCATTGCAATGGGTGGAGGATCACCAATCGATGCAGCAAAGGCAATGTGGGTATTTTATGAACATCCAGAGACAACCTTTGATGATATCAAAGATCCATTTACCATTCCGCCACTTCGTAACAAAGCAACCTTTATCGCAATTCCATCAACCTCAGGAACAGCAACAGAGGTAACAGCATTCTCAGTGATCACAGATTACAGCACAGGAATCAAATACCCACTGGCTGATTTCGAGATCACACCAGATGTAGCGATCGTAGATCCATCACTTGCAGAGACAATGCCACAGACATTAACGGCACATACAGGAATGGATGCCTTAACCCATGCGATCGAAGCATATGTTGCAGGATTACATTCCCCATTCTCAGATCCATTAGCGATCCATGCGATTGAGATGATCTTTGATAACCTGAAAGCATCCTATGAAGGAGATATGCAGGCAAGAGGGAATATGCATATCGCACAGTGCTTAGCAGGAATGGCATTCTCCAACGCGTTGCTTGGAATCGTACATTCCTTGGCACATAAGACAGGAGCAGTCTTTAATACAGGACATATTCCTCATGGATGCGCCAATGCAATCTATCTTCCATATGTTATTCAGTACAATGCCAAAGTCTGTGAAGACAGATTCGCAATGATCGCAAGAAAATTAGGACTTCCTGGAGTGACTGATAAAGCACTGACTTTATCACTGATCAAAGCAGTAGAAGATCTGAGAACAAGTCTTCATATTGTATCGAATCTGAAAGATTTCGGTGTGAATGAAGACGAATTCCTTGAGAAGAAACATATGATCGCTGAGAGAGCGGTTGGAGATGCTTGTACGGGATCTAATCCGAGAGAAACATCTGTTGAGGATATGGAGAAGATTCTGGAATGTATTTATTATGGTAAGGATGTAACATTCTAAATTTTAATTTTGTAAGTTGGCCAACTGTAGATTTTGAGTA
>ENA-OWPB01000377-OWPB01000377.1-human-gut-metagenome-genome-assembly--contig:-NODE-377-length-59542-cov-3.909846_pt1 | contig 59542 bp, 58 predicted proteins | sample MGYA00248260_ERZ651838 | MGnify/ENA primary metagenome ERZ651838 (study PRJEB26924, sample SAMEA4378304) | human gut metagenome | biome: human gut; feature: human-associated habitat; material: faeces... | reverse complement strand
GTAGTGCTATCGAACGAGAACCAAACTTGCCGAGGATGGGAAGCCCCAACCTCTATAGGTGGGGGAGGATGTCACCAGATAAATTATCGAATATGTGTAATTTTTATTATGATAAAGACACGAAACAATTACTTGTCTATAATACATCGGGACATGCCTATTTGTACCAGATGCCGGAAGGAAAGCGTTTGTCACAAAAACTTTATTTGCGAGCAATGGATTTGCAGCCAGATAGTATTGCACATAAAGGAAATTATTATTGGTATCCGGATACGAATTTTTGTCTACGCCGTCTTGATATAAAAGATGGAAGCACAAAGCAGATATTAAAAGATAAGGAACGAAGAGTTGTAAATGTGATACAGGTAGCAGATAGGTTATATATTTTTACAGATATGAGAAGGGAAATAGAAGGCTATGTAAAAATACTCTGCTATCATATTGATGAAAATGGAGATTTAAAATACGAATTTGAATGGGGAGAAAGACCGTATGTTTTTATGGGGTATGTAAGAAGAGATTTTGATAGAAGAACAGTAATAGTAGGAGCAAAGACATACACAAAATATGTAGGCGATTATTATGTAGCTTTTGAACCGGAAAATAAACGATTTGTGCCAATATATCCTATTACAGATGAGGCATGGGAACTGTATGGACATACAATGCTAGAGGGAAATAAAATCCTTGCTGCTAATCCCAAATATGTGAAAGTAATAGATATTCCATCAAGAAAAGTTTTGGCAAAATATGAACCAGAAGAGACGATATATAGTGCGACTTTCCTAACAAAAAATAAGGGAGCTATTTTTACGAATAGGGGAGTATATGAATTTACATTTTAAAGAGAGGCGAATTCATGACCGACGAAGAAAAGCTGACATTAATACAAAAATATGAAGAGTTATCAGAGGAAGAAGTAATGAGGTGGCTATAATGTGGCATATATGGACCATAGATGACTGGGAGAAAAATATTGATTTGACCAGAGAAGGGCATCGGACAGGGCTCCGGTTACGATTTGATAAAGATATTGACAGCGAAGTTCGCAGAGCATGCAAAGAATTTGCCGTCTTTTTGCGAAGAGAATATTTTTTTCAGTGGATTAATGCATTAAAACTGACACCGATTGGACAAGAGAGGCAGGCAACAAATTATGCACGATATATACTAGATGAATATGCGGAAACGAGAGAACATCCATAGGGGGAAGAAGATTCGGATAGCTGCCCTAAAATTATCATAGAATCATTTATAAAAGATATATCAGGACATATTGTGTTAAACGCATCATGTCAGTTACAACCAATTGAAGAAAATGCGAAATGTAATTATAATTACAAATTTCCGATAAAAACAGAAATGGGTTTACTTTATAATTTTGCTAAGCAGCTACCGAAGCTTAATGAACAAGAAGTAGGAATATTTGTTGAACTTTTATGAAAATCTATATCATGTAAGAATACTGTAAAAAAACTGTCATTAGTCTATCATACATTGAACACATTTCTCCAATAAAATGATAAAAGATACGAGGAGGAATGTTGTTACAATGAACGAAAAAGAATATTATAATTTAATTAAACCTTATGAAGATGCTATGCAGATGATTTTGAGCCGTCTAGATACATTAAATCATACTTTATATGAATCATCAGCTACGCATCTTGTTCCAATTCATAATATCCAGAGTAGGATTAAATCGAAAAAAAGCATTGAAGATAAATTGATAAAAAAAGAAAAGAAACCGTCACTGACTAATGCTAAAAATTTTCTTATGGATATTGCAGGTGCAAGAGTTATTTGCTATTTTGTCAATGATATATATAATCTTGTTGAGATTTTAAAAAGTCAAACAGACTTAATTGTTATGAAGGAACGTGATTATATTGCAGGACCTAAACCTAATGGATATCGAAGTTATCATATTATATTAGGTATTCCGGTTTATTGTCTTGATGGTATGGAATATTTCCCTGTAGAGATTCAATTTCGAACGATGTCCATGGATTTTTGGGCGAGTATGGAACATCGTATCAATTATAAAAAGGAACGACAGGATAGAGAAAAATTAGTAAAGGAATTGAAGGAGCATGCACGCAAACTGGAAAAAATAGAAAAAAGCTTTGAAAAATATAGTGAGAATATTCAAAATACTGTTGAGTAGTATTTATTTTATAAAAGATAGAACATAGTATGCATTATCAGATATGGCTTTGGAGCAAATTTGAAAATGTGATAGCACATTTTCTTATAGCGATGATGGAAGAACTGATAATATTATACTAATTGGCTATCGGGCGGATGATTCCTATTTTTCTTTTGCAGAATCTTTTGTGCAAAATGGTTTGCCTCTTCGCAGTTTAAACGAAGCTCTTCATCTGGGTAAATTAGGAACGCAGACAGTGTTAATTTCTGAAAAAGCTTTTCGTAAGCTGACATTTGATGGGGCTGGTTTTGCAGACAAAACAGTTTATTATCCTAAGTTTATTGCAAGGGATTCTAATGCGAGAGAAACGTATCGAAAAGAAATTCGTAACAGACATTCTTATAAAAATGATATTTTTGTTTTGGATATTCTCAGAGAGGAGATGAAGGACAATGATTCACGCATACAGCGAATCTTATCTATATGATGCGAAGCAAAATCTGGCTGAATGTTTTGATTATGCGATTAGCAATTGTCGTTTTAATGCAGATATATTTTCAAGGCTGTTTGTCCAATCTGGATATGCAGACAAATTTGAGCGTGGAAATCCAGCGATTGTTTCAGGAATATCTGGGATAGAACTGGCTCAGGAAATCATTATGTACGCTTATACGAATTACAAATTTCCAAAAAAAATATTTTCTGAGGAACGTTCTGAAGTCTATTGGGCTGGTTGGGCTTTGGCGGAGTATCAGTGGGATACCTGTAGACGATTCAAAGATATTTTTTCAAGAATACCTCTTTCAGAAATTGTTACAATGTATAGTGTATATCATGAAATGGATATAGGGCATTTCATTGAAGATATGAATAAAAGGTATATGAGCATAACACAGGAAATTCATTTAAAAACAATTCGTGAAAATCGTGGCATATCTCAAGTAGAACTTGCAGCACTTTCAGGTGTAAAACTTCGTTCGATACAAATGTATGAGCAAAAAGTAAATGATATTGATAAAGCACAGGCGAGAACCCTTTACAAACTTTCAAGAGTATTAGGATGTAACATCGAAGATTTGTTAGAAAATCCGGAACTGTAAAAAGTTAATGCTTGACTTGAATTTTGGCAGTACCATAAATATATAGCGTCAGAAAGGAAAATCATGAACCAGAAAAACATAGTAAAAGATATACAGTCAAAACTTTTTGAACTTCAGGATATGAAGTATCGGGATTTTCATGCGAAGCTTATGCCGACGGTGAATAAGGAGAAGATTATCGGAGTTCGGATTCCTGTACTTCGTTCATTTGCAAAGGAGTTTGGTAAAACAGAAGAAGCAAGGCTGTTTTTGCAGGTGCTTCCACATTCATATTATGAAGAAAATAATCTGCATGGTCTTTTACTAGAGCAGATAAAGGATTACGAAAAGTGTCTACAGGAGCTGGAACGATTTCTACCTTTTATAGATAATTGGGCAACTTGTGATTTGCTTGCTGTTCGTACGGTAAAAAAGCATCTTGATGTATTTATAGAGGAGGTGTATCGCTGGATACAATCACAGCATACATATTCGATACGATTTGGAATTGGTATGTTGATGCGATATTATCTGGATGAAAAATTTCAGATGGAGTATCCGGAAAAGGTGATGCAGATTTGTTCGAAAGAGTATTATGTGAATATGATGAGGGCATGGTATTTTGCTACGGCACTTGCAAAACAATATGAGAACATTCTTCCATTTATAGAGGAGAAAAAGCTGGATGTCTGGACACATAATAAAACAATTCAAAAAGCGATTGAAAGTTATCGGATAACACCGGAACAGAAAATGTATCTTAGAACATTAAAAATAAAGTAATGATTCCATTCGAGGTGACAAAGTGAAATCACTATCAATTTATACACTTACAAGAAATCAGAGTATAGAGCATATATCAAAACTGGAAAGGCAGTTATCCGGAAGGAAGTTTCCTTTAAAAATACGTACCTGGGAATGGGGGAGCATGAGAGCATTGGCAGCTCAGTTGGAAATGTATATGCAGGAAGTATATTCCCTCCGTTTTTTCTATTCTTTCCAGATTCCAAGACTGGGAAAAGAGTTTGATCTTCTTCAGATTAAGGACAATTATATCATAAATATTGAGTTAAAGAGTGGAGTAGTTTCGGATCAGGCAATTCGTAAGCAGCTGATTCAGAACCGCTATTATTTATCTGTTTTAGGAAGACCAATTCAATCTTATACCTATATTAGCAGCCAGAACAGGCTGGTTCGTCTGACGCATCATGATCATATCGTGGATGCAGACTGGGAAAGATTATGTGAGGATTTACAAAAAGAAGGCACGAATTATGAAGGAAATATCGAAGATTTGTTTCGGGCGGAGTTATATTTGATTTCACCGATAACAGACCCCGTCCGTTTTTTAAAAAAGGAATATTTCCTGACTTCTCAGCAAAGAGATATTGAGAAAAAGATTTTAAGAGATATTTATGCAAAGCAATCAGGATGTTTTTGGTTTAGTGGAATTCCAGGAACAGGAAAAACCTTGCTTCTTTATGATATTGCCATGAAGCTGTCTGTTCGCCATCGAATCTGTATGGTACATTGCGAGGAGAATGGAGAAAAGTGGAGAATATTACATGAACGTTTGCAAAGAATTGATTTTTTGGCAGATGAGCAGATTCATATCGAGCAGAAAAGTGGCAGTCAAAGTAGCGGGCAGGATAAAGGACCGGATAGCAGCCGAGATTATGATCAGAAGAAGCAATTCAATTGCGAAGAAAGAAAAGCCGGAACACAAATACCGCTTGAAAAATATAGAGGGATTTTAGTTGATGAGGCACATTTGCTTTCCAAAGATAAGATAGAGAGATTGTTAGAGTTAAGCAAAGAGCAGCCTGTGATATTTTCCAGTGATTCTGAAGATGTTATCTCATCAGAAGAAATGGATAAAGAGAATATAAAAAAGTTGGAAAATCAGACAGATATTAAGGTTTTTCGATTAACAAATCGTATTCGGACGAATGCGGAACTTTCTACATTTATTCAGAATATGATGCATTTGCCGCCGAGGATGAATTCAAGGGGATATCCACACATTTTTGTAGTATATGCCAATGATGATGTTGAGGCAGAGAATTTGCTAAATGATTATATAAAGCAGGGATACCAGTGGGTTGAAATAGAAGAATCAGAGAGGCAGGAAGCGCAGGCAGATTTAAAAATGCAGGCGGTCAGAGATATGGATAAAATAGTTCTGCTGCTTGATGAGCGGTATTATTATGATGAAGAAGGATATCTAAGGGCAGCCTGTTTTATGAAAAATGGAAGTTCGTATGTAAGAAAGATTTTTCACAGGTTGAATCATGCAAAGGAAAGTATAGCTTTGGTAGTAAAGAATAATGAGAAAGTATATAATACGTTGCTGGAGTTATTATAAACAAAAGAAAATAATGGGGAAGTGCTAGAGTGTGTTCGAAAAATGTATTTTACCAAGTGTGTTTTCTCTGCTTTTTTTGTTATATTTTGTGCTATAATAAAAATGATTTTTTTTAGAGGAGACATATAATGCTAGATTTTGTAAATGATTATTCAGAAGGTGCACATGAAAAGATTTTACTGCGTTTGTTAGAAACAAACATGGAAAAGTTGTCCGGCTATGGGACAGATCAATATTGTGAGTCAGCAAAGCAGAAAATCAGGGAAGTCTGTGAATGTCCAGAGGCAGATATTTATTTTTTAGTTGGTGGAACACAGACGAATGCTACAGTTATTGATGCGATACTAAGTCAGTATGAAGGTGTTGTTGCTGCAAGCACAGGACATATCAGTACACATGAGGCAGGAGCAATTGAAGCATCTGCCCATAAAGTATTGGCAATTCCGCATAAGAACGGGAAGATTACTGCAAAAGCTGTAAAACAGTATTTTGCAGATTTTTATGCAGACGGCAACCATGAACATATGGTTTTTCCGGGAATGGTGTACATTTCTCATCCGACAGAATACGGTACACTTTACAGTAAAAAAGAGTTGGAAGAGTTGTCTATAGTCTGTCATGAGTATGATGCACCACTTTATTTAGATGGTGCAAGACTTGGCTACGGTCTTGTCAGTGAAGAAAATGATGTGACACTAGCGGACATTGCTTCTTTATGTGATGCATTTTATATCGGTGGTACAAAGGTTGGAGCATTATGCGGAGAGGCAGTTGTATTTCCGAAGAATAATGCACCGAAACATTTTATGACTACAGTAAAGCAACACGGAGCACTTCTTGCAAAAGGAAGAGTGCTTGGTGTACAGTTTGATACCCTTTTTACCGATAATCTGTACTTTGAGATTAGTAAAAATGCAATCAAAACAGCAGATACATTGAAGCAGGCTCTAAAGGAGAAGGGATATACTTTTTATATTGACTCTCCGACCAATCAGATTTTTCTTGTATTAGAAGATGAAAGGTTGAAAGAATTAGAGCAAAAAGTGGCAGTCAGCTTTTGGGAAAAGGCAGATGATAACCACACGATCATTCGTCTTGCTACAAGCTGGGCTACGAAGGAGGAAGAAATTAAAGCACTGATTGAAATCTTATAAATTAGAGAGTATATTTATTATTTTTAAGAAAAAAGTATCTATTACAAAGACAGATTTTAAGAAAAGAATCAAAGATATTTTTATGACTTTCACGTTATGGAATTCTGACCAAAAACTTCGAGAGAGTTATCGAGAAGTTTTGTTTTGGGGCAGAATGGAATGTTTAACGTGACGGAATAAAAATGCTTTGGATTCTTTTCTTAAAATCGTCTGTAGACAAGTATAGTTTGAAAAGGAGCATTTTTATGAGTTTAAATGATACCCCATCCGGGGAAAGAATACATATTGGCTTTTTTGGCAGAAGAAATGCCGGAAAGTCCAGCGTGGTAAATGCGGTAACAGGGCAGGAGTTAGCTGTCGTATCTGACACAAAAGGAACAACAACCGACCCGGTCTCAAAAGCAATGGAACTTCTTCCGTTAGGACCGGTTATGATTATTGATACGCCAGGTTTTGACGACAAAGGGCATCTTGGAGAACTTCGTGTCCGCAAGACAAAGCAGATACTTAACCGTACAGATATTGCAGTACTTGTTATTGATGCTACAGAAGGAATAAAACAGTGTGAGGAAGAACTGCTTGCTATTTTTAAGGAAAAAGAGATTCCATATCTGCTTGTATATAATAAGGAAGATATTCTTTCAGAAGAACAGAAAAATCTGTTGCGTACAGAGCAATCTGAACAGATAAATAGTATCTGTGTTAGTGCATTAGAAAAAAAACACATCAATGAGTTAAAAGAAAAACTTGCCAGACTGGTAAAGACAGATAATCAGAAGCTTCAGCTTGTCGGAGATCTGATTCATCCGGCAGACCTTGTTGTACTTGTTATTCCGATTGATAAGGCAGCACCAAAGGGAAGATTAATTTTGCCACAGCAGCAGGTAATTCGTGATGTATTAGAGGCAGACGGAGCGGCTATTTGTGTGAAGGAATATGAACTTAGAGAATTACTTGATACGATTGGAAAGCGTCCGGCGATGGTAATTACCGACAGTCAGGTATTTGCAAAAGTAAGTGCAGATGTGCCAGAGGAAATTCCTCTTACTTCCTTTTCTATTTTAATGGCAAGATACAAAGGATTTCTTGAGGAAGCAGTACTTGGAGCGGCTGCCATTGACAGACTAAAAGACGGTGACCGTATATTGATTTCAGAAGGTTGTACACATCATCGTCAGTGTGATGATATTGGCAGTGTCAAGATTCCTCGCTGGTTGAAAAATTATACAGGCAAAAAGCTTACAATCGAGACGTCTTCCGGACGGGAATTTCCTGAAGATTTATCACCGTTTTCACTGATAATCCACTGTGGGGGCTGTATGTTAAATGAACGTGAAATGAAGTACCGCATGAAGTGTGCGAAAGATCAGAATATTCCATTTACAAACTATGGGACAGCAATTGCTTATATGCAGGGGATTTTGGAGAGAAGTATTGGTATTTTTCCGTGTCTTTTAGATGAATTAAAGCGTTAAAAGGTAAATTTAAACGAATTCTAATTATCCCAATCACTGAAATTACTTATCACTTTCAGATGTGGCGTTATCTTCTGGAGCAGGCAAACAGAAAAATAAAAAAAGAGAATAGGGTAAATGTGACCTCGGAGCAAGTATGGAATGTAAGCCTTTAAGGAGTATTCCATACGCAGCGACTACTGGCACATTTGCCCTATTCTCTTTTTTATTTTTCGTTCGTTATTCCAATAAATCAGAATTTACTAAAATATTTTTTCGTTTCAGCAACGACAACTCCATTTAATGCAAGAAGTGCAATAAGGTTTGGAATTGCCATCAGACCATTTACAATATCCGCAATAGTCCATACAGCAGAAACAGTCATGTAAGGTCCGATAAATACGCAGGCAATGTAAATCCAGCGATAAGCACGAACTACTTTTCGGTTATTTCCTGTAAGATAGTCAAGACATCTTTCACTGTAATAGTCCCATCCAAGAATTGTAGTAAATGCAAAGAATACAAGGCAAAGCATTAAGATAAAGGCGGATACCTTTGCAGGGAAAGGAAGTCCAACCTGGAATGCTCTTGTTGTAACAGCAACACCTTCAAGTCCCTTGTCCCAGCTTCCGGTAATGACAATGGAAAGCCCAGTCATTGTACAAATGATAATGGTATCAATAACCGTACCAAGCATAGATACAAGTCCCTGTCTTACAGGTTCTGTAGTCTGTACAGCAGCAGCAGCGATTGGTGCACTTCCGATACCGGCCTCGTTAGAGAAAATACCACGGGCAATACCTTTTTGCATAGCAAGCATCATAGCACCAAGAGCACCACCGGCAACCGCACGCATACCAAAAGCACTCTGAACGATTTCTACAACAGCACCAGGAATAGCTTTATAGTTAAGGATTAAAATTACAACAGCGGCAATAATGTAAGCGGCAGCCATAAATGGAACAACAACCTGTGCTACAGCAGAAATTCTTCGAAGACCTCCAATAATAACGAAAGCAACAAAAATTGTTAAAATAATTCCGGCAATAACAACTGTCCAAGAATAATCTCTTCCAAATAACTGTACGGTCCATGCATTGTTTGCATCAAAGAAATTATTTACCGCACTGGTAATACCATTAATCTGTGAGAAGGTACCAATACCTAAAAGACCTACCATAACACCGAAAACAGCAAAGATTTTCGCAAGCCATTTCCAGTTTTCGCCCATACCTTTTTCTATGTAATAAAATGGTCCACCGACGATATGTCCATCGTCTGCAACCGTTCTGTATTTGATGGCAAGAAGACATTCGGAGTACTTTGTAGCTGTACCAACAGTGGCAGCAACGATCATCCAGAAAAGTGCGCCCGGTCCACCAGCAACGATAGCCGTAGCAACACCTACAATGTTACCGGTTCCGATCGTAGCAGAAAGAGCGGTACATAATGCTCCAAAACTGGAAATTTCTCCATGTTCTCCATCCGTTTCATTCGAGAACATATACTTAAAAGCGAGGATAAGTTTACGAACCTGAATACCTTTCAAACGGATTGTCAGAAAGATACCGGTTGCCAGAATCATGACGATTAATGGGACCCCCCATACTAAATCGTCAATTTTGGTTAAGATTGAGTTGATTGTTCCAAACATACTACTTGTTTTGACAGACTATGCCTTCTTAATATGAAAGGCATAATTCTATCTTTCCTTTCTTAATAGATTTTTCTGTGTGAAATACAATATGAATAACCATATCACAATTGATTCTCCTGAAAAATCATCTCGGAAAAGGGGGAAACTGCCTTTGCAAAGTAAGAATTCACAGTTTTCTAAAGACACAAAAAGGACTGATACCCATTATCAGCCCTCTAAAGAGTAAAACATGCATTTATAGTGCCCTGTCCTTTTGCCTGAGAGATTAGCAGATATACTGCCGTACACCTTCGGCGCTTTACATCGCGGTAAAGACTCTCCAGAGAGTAATGCTGTATTGTTATATAGCAAACAATACTAAAATAGCACAGAATAAAAGGTATTTCAACATATTTTTGAAAAAAATGCAAGATATACGTAAGAAAATTGCAAAAAGTTAGAATTTTGCTGCAATTTATAGACAGAGTGGAAACCAAGTTATGAGAGGGTAGAACTTGAGATAATAGTATATTATTGCTATAATATACTTATAATCAAAATTTTATAAATCAAGTAAATAAAAATGGATAAATATAAGGAACTTACTTGTGTAATTTGTATAATTATAGAAGCTATAAAGTTTTGCTGTACTTATATTTATCTTTTTAAGAATAGCACATTAAGGAATAATACAGATTTTACAATGTTTAACTATCAAAACAAAATATGTGATAGCAGCAAAATTAATTTTAAAGGAGTTTTTATAGATGAAAAAACATTTACAGAAATATTTATTTGAGGAAAAAGTTTGTAATCTTGTGACAGAAATTTCTTCAAAAGAAACAGGAGGGATACCGGAGCCGAATACAAATGTTATTTTAAAAAGAAAAATTATAGAGCAGACAGAAGAAGATTTTTCTTACCAGCCTATTCTTAGAAAAGAAGAAAATGCATATCGTTTCTTTGAACCAATCGCAAAGGAAGAACGCCTTATCGTTCTCGGTGGAGGCCATATTTCTGGATATTTATGTGAATTTGCAGCCAAAACAGGATTTGATGTCTGGGTTGTGGATGAGAGAGAAGAATTTTCCAATAGAGAACGGTTTCCTCATGCCAAAAAAGTGATTTGCGGAAAGTTTACGGATGTGCTTCCAACATTGAATATCAATAAAAACGATTATGTTGCAATTGTTACAAGAGGACATAGCTGTGACGGAGATTGTCTTTACTATATTTTAACCCATGAACTCCCAGGGTATCTTGGAATGATTGGCTCCAAAAGAAGAGTGAGTGCACAGTTTAAGATGTTTCGTGAGATGGGTGTTCCTGAAGAGAAAATCGCGCAGGTACATAACCCGATTGGTCTGCCGATTAATGGAGTGACTCCGCCAGAAATTGCCATTTCTATTCTAGCAGAACTTATTTTAGAAAAGAGAACGAAAAAAACAGATGGAACGGTGCAGACAGAGCTTGACTATGAGGTACTATTAGAGTGGCTTAATGGAACTCGCCCATGTGCGATGGCAACAATATTAAAAGCACAGGGTTCTTCTCCTAGAAAAGAAGGAGCTAAAATGTTAATTTTTGAAGACAAATCCATTCTGGGAAGTGTCGGAGGAGGTTTAGCAGAGAGTAAGGTTATCGAAAAAGGACACGAAATGATTGGCAGCGGCGGGGCATTTTTATTCCATTTTGTGATGGATGCGGATGTGGCAGCGCGTGTTGGGATGGCGTGCGGCGGTACTTTTGATATGCTGATTGAGGATGTTGTTCGGGAATAACAGAGAATAGTAAAAAGACGAAACATTGAATTTAGATAAAAATTTATTGAAAAAATAAAAGAGGTAGCAATAATGAAATTAATGAAAACACAGGACGCAGTAGGACAGGTACTGTGTCACGATATCACACAGATTATAAAAGGCGTTACCAAGGATGCAGTTTTTCGCAAAGGACATGTGATTACAGAAGAAGATATTCCAGTATTACTAAGCGTTGGAAAAGACAACGTTTATATTTGGGAAAAGGGAGAGACCAGACTTCACGAAAATGAGGCGGCAGAAATCCTTCGGGAAATGTGTCAGGGAGAATATATGCATCCAACTCCGGTAAAAGAGGGAAAGATTGAACTTGTTGCAGATATTGACGGGCTTTTAAAAGTAGACAGTGACAAAATGAAAAAGATCAATGGGATGGGGGAGCTGATGATTGCCTCCCGTCACGGAAACTTTGCAGTGAAAAAGGGAGATAAGCTTGCTGGAACAAGAATTATTCCGCTTGTCATTGAAAGAGAAAAGATGGAACAGGCAAAGGCAGTCTGCGAGGGAGAGCCAATCCTTGAATTAAAACCATTTGTTCATAAAAAAGTCGGTATCGTTACAACAGGAAATGAAGTCTATTACCACAGAATTGAGGATACTTTCACTCCTGTTATTAAGGAAAAACTTGCAGAATACGATACCGAAGTTATCGGACAGGAAATCTGTAACGATGATCATGAAAAGATTACAAAAGCAATTCTTTCCTTTATTGAAAGGGGGGCGGACCTTGTTCTTTGTACCGGTGGAATGAGCGTTGATCCGGATGATAAGACACCGCTTGCGATTAAAAATACAGGAGCGGAAATTGTTTCTTACGGAGCACCAGTTCTTCCAGGAGCAATGTTTTTATTAAGTTACTATAATGGAAATATTCCAATCATAGGATTGCCAGGCTGCGTTATGTATGCAAAAAGAACGATTTTTGATTTGGCACTTCCACGCATTATGGCAGATGATAAAATAAGTGCTGAAGAGTTGGCGGCACTGGGAGAGGGCGGTTTATGTTTAAACTGTCCAGTATGTACATTCCCAAATTGTGGGTTTGGAAAGTAAAAAAGAAAGGAAAAAATATGGAATACACGCATTTTGATAAACATGGAAATGCTGTTATGGTGGATGTGAGTGAGAAAGCAGTGACAAAGAGAGTTGCTGTTGCCAAAGGATCTATCCGCATGAGTAGAGAATGTTTCGATAAAATAAAATATCAGGACATGAAAAAAGGAGATGTGCTGGGGGTAGCCCGTATTGCAGGCATTATGGGAGCAAAGAAAACTTCCGAATTAATTCCTTTATGTCATATCTTAAATCTTACTTCTGTAACAGTTGATTTCATCATGCAGGAAGAAAGCAGCAGTATAACTGCAGTCTGCGAGACAAAAACAACGGGAAAAACGGGTGTCGAGATGGAAGCGCTGACAGGAGTACAGATTTCGCTCCTTACCATTTATGATATGTGTAAATCGGTAGATAAGACAATGGAAATTTATGAAGTCTGCCTGTGCAGCAAATCTGGCGGAAAAAGCGGAGACGTTGTCTACAGGACAGTAGATGGTGAATAATTATGCGCTATCAGATTGAAAATGGAACCGTTTCTCTTGGAGGGAAGACCATCTTAAATCATATTGATTTTTCAATAAAAGGACAGGAAAAAATAGCAGTTGTCGGACGTAACGGTGCAGGAAAGACAACGCTTTTACGTTTAATTAGTGGGGAATTATCCTTAGATAGAGATGATAAACGCTTTGGAAAAGGAATCACAACCGATAAAGCGATTTCAATTGGATTTTTGCATCAGCAAAGCTTTTCAAATGCAGAGCGGACCGTAGAGGAAGAAATATTGTCTTTAGTCAGCGAGGAGGATATTTTCTCCAAAGAAAGATATTATTTTGAGAAAGAATATGATCGGATTTTTACTGGATTTGGCTTTAAAAAAGAAGATAAATGCAAAAAAATCGGGCAGTTTTCCGGTGGAGAGCAGACTAAGCTGGCATTTATTAAGCTTTTATTATCAAAGCCAGATATTTTGCTTCTGGACGAACCAACAAACCACCTGGATATTGCATCAGTAGAGTGGCTGGAAGAATATCTTGTCTCCTATGAAAAGGCAGTTATTATGGTTTCTCACGACCGATTTTTCATTGACCGTACTGCAGAAATCATTTATGAACTTTCTGATGGGAAATTAATGCGCTATGTCGGCAATTATACAGAATATAAAAAGCAAAAGGAAAAGCAAAGAGTGTCCCAGCAGAAAAAATATGATGCACAGAAAAAAGAAATAGCAAGATTAAATGAACTGATAGAAAAGTTTAAACATAAGCCCAAAAAAGCTTCGATGGCACGTTCTAAGAAAAAAGTGTTAGAGCGGATGCAAAAAGTGGAAAAGCCAGATAAAGAAGAAGCCTATATTTTTAAAGAAAAGTTAGAGCCGCTTATGCCAGGAGCAAAAAATGTTTTAGAAACCGAGCATTTAAAGATCGGCTACAAAAATCCTATCAGGGAACTTACCCTGCGAATCCGACGAGGGCAGAAAATAGCAGTACTTGGAGCTAACGGAGCAGGAAAAACCACATTTTTTAAGACAATCATTGGGCAACTCCAGCCAATCTCGGGAAAATATATAATTGGCAATGGAATTGCAACAGGATATTTTGGCCAGCATTCCGGGGAAATACAGTCAGAAAAAAGAGTAGAAGAGCATTTTGGCGAATGTTTTCCCAAATTAACAGAAAAAGAAAAACGTCAGATATTAGGAAGATATTTGTTTTCCTCTCAAAAGGCAAATGTAAAAATCAGTGATTTATCCGGTGGAGAAAAGAGCCGCTTAATTCTGGCAGAAATTCTTGAAAGCCGCCCAAACTTCTTAGTTTTAGACGAGCCAACCAATCATATGGACTTACCGGCAAAAGAAACGATGGAATCGGCATTTTCTGCATATACAGGGACAATGCTGTTCATTTCCCACGACAGATACTTTGTCAGCAAAATTGCAGATGCCTTGTTATTATTCGAAGAAGATGGTGTAAAATACTATCCATTTAACTATGAGCACTATCTTCATATGCTAAAGAAAAAAAGAGAAGGCAATCAGACCTGGGCAGAAGCAGAAAATACTGCCTTAGTAGAAGGACTTCTATCCGTTCCGACAAAAGAACGCCATCAGAGTGCCCGCTTTAACACCGAACAATCCTACACAGACTGGCAGCTGACTCTCGCCAGAGAACAGCTCGAAAAATGCCAGAAAAATATAGAATACTGGCAAAAACAAGCTGCTACCGAGTTAGATAACCTTACCTTTGAGCAATACCAATCAGAGAAATGGACAAAAAGACAGAGAGAACTCCACAAACGATTCGAAGAATTATCAGAAGAATATCTACAGCAAAATCTCATCTGGTATGAGAAATATCAAGAATATGAGGAGGCTTTTTCTGATTATCTTGAATAGATAATTCTGATTTGTGCAGGCCAAAACAGACGATTTTAATGTTTCGTCAGCTTTGCCTGCAGCAAATCAGAATGCTGATTCTGCCGACCGCATAGTAAGAGTTTCAACCGTAGAGCAATATTTATCAACCAGGCACACCAACAGCGCTTCTCTACACCGAGGCAGTTTTGTCAAATTCAGCGGCCACATATGATGTGCGATAATATCCCGCTCTTTATCGGTTAGAGCAAAGCGGGCATCAGCATTCAGCAAGGCTGTGTGCGCGTGGGAGAATCCATGCCACTTATGGCTGTCATCTTTTTCGTGCCAGTCGTAAAGATAGAAGTCATGAAGAAAAGCACCGACAACGAGGGACTTTACATCTGCCCCAAGTCCGAAGTGTTTATTTAAGTAATAACATACTCTTGTGACGTACATAACATGTTTATAAGTGCTTACACTGCCGTGCTGGCAGAAATTTTTCATGGAAAGTGCCTCTTTGGTGTTGCAATATTTTTCTAATATCGTATCAATTTCCTGCATTTCTGCATTGCTTAACTTCATAGATGACCATCCTTTTTTATTTTAATAAATTTCAATATTTTTACTTAGATTACTTCTGTCTTCCAGTAGGCAGCGCTATATGGAGGAAAATCCATGCCGCCGCCAAAGTCAACGGTTTCTCCTGTAACAAGATCTGTTCCAAGACCGGAGCGCGCATTAAAATCAGCATGAAATGTGTTGGAATCAGCATTGATTGCAACAATAACACGTTCCTCATCACAGCTTCTTTCAAAAATGAGTTGTTTATCTCTTACAAGAAGATTCGCATAGCCACCGTTGTATAAAGCCGGGTGAGTGTGGTGTGCCTTCGCATAAGCGGCAATTGTATCAGAAAGTTCGTTCCATTCCGGTTTTTCAAGACGAGGACGAATCTCTTCATCACGTCCCTGTTTTTTACCTTCAATGCCCCATTCGCTTCCATAATATATAGAAGGAACACCTGGCATTCCAAATAGCAGGCCATAAATAACAGGCAGCTGCTGTTTATCCTCTAATATAGTGGCAATACGGCTGACATCATGGTTATCTACAAAAGAGAGAAGATGCTTTCCACGGTAAATACACCAGTTTTCATAACCAAACTGGCGGTTTAAGCTGTAGCTGATCTCATGCATGTTCGCACAGTTAAAACTGGAATACAATCCTTTGTAACATTCATAGTTTGTAACAGAATGACACTTCTCATTATTCATATACATATTATAATCGCCATGTAATGTTTCTCCCATAAGAACAAAATCTTCTTTCAGAGTACTGGTAAAACGGCGTAGCTCTTTTAAGTAAAAATCACTCAGACAGTAAGCAACATCAAGGCGGAGACCGTCAATGCCGTAAAGGTCTGTCCACTGTTTGATTGCATCGAACTGATGCTGTCTGACATCCGGATTATCAAGATTTAACTTAACAAGTTCGTTATGTCCTTCCCATCCCTCATACCAGAATCCATCGTTATATTCTGTATTTCCATCAAAACTTAAATGAAACCATCCACAATATGGGCTGTCCCATTTCTTTTCCTGCACATCCTTAAATGCCCAGAAACCGCGGCCAACATGATTAAATACACCGTCAAATAAAATTTTAAGACCGGCCTCATGAATAGCATCACATACTTCCTTTAAGTCATCGTTCGTGCCAAGGCGGCGGTCTACAGTGTAGTAATCTCTGGTGTCATATCCATGATAGTCACTTTCCATAAGAGGATTAAAAAGAATACAGGTAGCACCGAGCTTTTTAATATGAGAAATCCAGTCCTTTACTTCAAGGATGGAATGGCCCACGACACTGTCATCGCTGCTTCTTTCTTCATTTAAAACTCCACAGAGTCCTAATGGATAAATCTGGTAAACTACTGCTTCATCGAACCACATAAGCTGTTCCTCCTAAATATAGAAAATGCTCGTCAGCTTTAAAAAATTGAGCCTCCGAGCATTTTCATTATAGCATAAATTCTGTTAAGATTCAAATTGGAAGGTCCAATTCAGGCATACAATTTGAAGAAAAAATTATGCTGCGATATAAGGGGAGATCGCCTTCATGATCGTTGGCATCTCATTTTCTCTTTCCATGATTCTTAAATCAACTTTGTTGCGGATATCTATAGTCATTACTCCAAGAAGAGACTTGGCATCTACAACGTACTGTCCATAAATTAAGTCAAAGTGGCTTTCAAAATCTTCAATAGCTTTTACAAATGATGTCGCATTATCCACAGAGCCAAACTTGATTGTGACTGTTTTCATAATTCTACATCTCCTTATCATAAATGTATATTATACCGATAAACAGATTGTCGGTATAAAAAATAAATATTTAACAAATCGTTTTGACGATTTTGGCTTATAATATTTCATATAAGGCAAAAAGTCAAGAAAAATTTTCAGAAGAAAGAAAATCGTAAAAAAAATAAAGTGAACATATTTTGAAAGCTTCTTGCATTTTTTATTCAAAATAGATATAATAGAATGGTGAGTATAAAATAATAAGAATTAAGAAAGGAAGGATACATTATGAAAAAATTCTTATCTGTAGCTTTAGCAGCAGTTATGATGTTATCATTAGCAGCATGTGGAAGCAGCTCAAACAAGGCAGAATCCAGTTCAGAAGGAGGCAGTGCTTCTGATAAGACTTATATTATCGCGACAGATACAACTTTTGCACCATTTGAATTCACAAATGATAAAAATGAATTCGTAGGTATTGATGTAGATATCTTAGCTGCGATCGCAAAAGATCAGGGATTTAAGTATGATTTACAGTCTCTTGGTTTTGATGCCGCTGTAGCTGCTCTTGAGTCCGGACAGGCAGATGGAACAATTGCCGGTATGTCTATCACAGAAGAAAGACAGAAAAAATATGACTTCTCCGAAGCTTACTATGATTCCTATGTATGTATGGCTGTAAAGAAAGGCAGTGACATCAAGGGATATGAAGATTTAAAAGGTAAGAAAGTTGCAGCGAAGACAGGTACACAGGGAGCTGACTGTGCTGAGTCTTTAAAAGATAAATATGGATTTGATATCACATATTTTGATGATTCCGCAACAATGTACCAGGATGTTAAGACAGGCAATACCGTTGCATGTTTCGAAGATCAGCCTGTAATGGCTTATGGTGTTTCTCAGGGTAATGGTCTTGAAATCGTAGCAGAAGAGAAAGATAACTTCTCCACACCTTATGGTTTTGCCGTATTAAAAGGACAGAACGCAGATTTACTCAAGATGTTTAATGAAGGTTTAAAGAATATTAAAGCGAACGGTACTTATGATGAGATCGTTGCAAAATATACCTCAGCGAAATAATTGAGAGACGAAGGTTAGATAAGAGGTTAATTTATGAATCTATTTGGAGTTTTAAGTGAGGTCTACCCAACATTGTTGATTGGACTTACTATGACAGTTAAGATTACGATTTTATCTCTGATCATCGCTTTGGTTATCGGTATTTTCGTATGTCTTATGAATATTTCCAGTAATATTGTATTACGTGGAATCGCAAAGTTTTATATTTGGCTGATTCGTGGTACTCCGATGCTGGTGCAGGCATTTTATTTCTATTTTGCCCTGCCACAGTTAATTCAGGCGGTTACAGGCTCACAGTTCCGCATTACCGTATTTACAGCCAGTTTAGTTACACTTGCCCTGAATGCAGGCGCTTATATTTCTGAGATTTTTCGAGGTTCTATTGAGTCCGTTAATAAAGGACAGATGGAAGCGGCAAGAAGTCTTGGTTTAAGTTATGCAAAGTCAATGCAGAAGATTATTCTTCCGCAGGCAGTGCGTATCTGTCTCCCATCTCTTGTAAACCAGTTTATCATTACGTTAAAGGATTCTACGATTCTTTATGCCATCGGTTTATCAGAGGTTATGTATAATGCAAAGATTTATGTAGGAAGAACTATGGAATCCTTTGCGACATATACATGGGTAGCAGTCTTCTTCCTTCTGATAGTGACAGTTCTGTCATTTATCTCAAGATATGTTGAAAGGAGGATGAATGCGTAATGACAACTGAAAAAGATGTAAAGATTCATGTAAAAGGTCTGAAGAAGAGTTTTGGACATGTACATGTTTTAAAGGGAATTGATGCAGAGATTAAAGCCGGTGAGGTGATTTGTGTCATTGGACCTTCTGGTTCTGGTAAGTCAACATTTCTTCGCTGTCTGAATCGTTTAGAGGAAGCAACAGCCGGAGAGATTCTTGTAGATGGACAGAGTATTACGGAAAAGAATTCAAATATTGACAAGATTCGTCAGCATATCGGAATGGTATTCCAGCAGTTTAACCTGTTCCCTCATTATACAGTAAAAGAGAATATTATGCTTGCTCCTGTAGAACTTAAGTTAAAGTCTAAAGAAGAAGCAGAAAAGAAGGCTCTTGAGCTGTTAAAGCGTGTTGGCCTGGCAGAGAAAGCAGATGCGAAGCCAAAACAGCTTTCCGGTGGACAGCAGCAGCGTGTAGCGATTGCCCGTGCGCTTGCGATGGAACCAGATATCATGTTATTTGATGAGCCAACTTCAGCACTTGACCCTGAAATGGTTTGTGAGGTTCTTGATGTTATGAAAGAGCTGGCTGCAGAGGGTATGACTATGGTTGTAGTTACTCACGAGATGGGATTTGCCCATGATGTAGCAGACAGAGTATTTTTCATTGACCAGGGTGTTATTATGGAACAGGGAACCCCGGAAGAGGTTATGGATCATCCAACAAATGAGAGAACTCAGAGTTTCTTAAGTAAAGTATTATAAAATATTTATAAATAAAAAGGCATCTGTTCGCAGCAGGTGCCTTTTTTAGGAGGTTATTATGCGAATCGTTGTAAAAGTGGGAACATCAACATTGACCCATACAAGCGGAAGAATCAACATCAGAAGAACAGAAAAGCTTTGCAAAATCTTAAGTGATGTAAAGAATGCAGGACATGAGCTTATTTTGGTATCTTCCGGTGCTATCGGTATGGGTGTCGGTAAACTGAATATGAAAAGTAAGCCCGAAGATATGCCCACAAAGCAGGCCGCAGCAGCGATAGGACAGTGTGAACTGATGTATCTTTATGATAAATTATTCAGAGAATATAATCATATCGTTGCACAGATGCTGATTACCGGGCTTGACTTTTCAAATGAAGAAAGTCACAAGAATTTTCAGAGTACATTAAACCGTCTGTTAGAGTTAAATGTTATTCCGATTATCAATGAAAATGATACCATTGCAACACAGGAAATTTCTGTGGGTGATAATGATACAATGGGAGCAATTGTTGCAGAGAATGCAAATGCAGATTTATTGATTATTTTAAGTGATATTGATGGTCTTTATACCGGCGACCCGCGTAATAACCCGGATGCTCAGTTGATTGATACTGTATTTTCTATTACTCCGGAAATAAAAGAATTAGCAGGTACAAAAGGAACAACACTTGGTACTGGAGGAATGATTACAAAGATTCATGCGGCAGAAATCTCAATGAATGCCGGCATTGATATGATTATTGCTAACGGAACAAAACCAGAACTTCTCTACAATATCATTGATGGAGAAAAGGTGGGAACAAAGTTTATCGGGAGGAAAAAAGCATGACAACAAAAGAGATACTGACACAGGCAGTCACAGCGAAAAATGCGATTAACTCAGCAGATACCAAAACCAAAAACAAGGCACTTGCCAATATGGCAGATGCCCTTTTAGCACATACAGATGCAATTTTAGAGGCAAATAAACAGGATGTGGAAGCAGCAAGAGGAAAGATTTCTGATGTCATGATTGACCGCTTAATGTTAGATGCTGGCCGAATCGAGGGAATGGCAAAGGGAATCAGAGAGCTGATTGACTTAGATGACCCTGCCGGAAAAGTATTAAGAACTGTAGAATGCCCAAATGGAATTGTCATTGAAAAGACAGCAGTTCCAATGGGAGTTATCGCAATTATTTACGAGAGCCGTCCAAATGTAACAAGCGATGCAGCAGCCCTTTGTATTAAGAGTGGTAATGTCTGTGTTCTTCGAAGTGGAAAAGAAGCGTGGAAGAGTGCGAATGCTGTAGTTACTGCCTTAAAAGAAGGTATGGTAAAGTCAAATCTTCCAGGAGAAGGCATCCAGCTTATCGAAGATACCAGCAGAGAAAGTTCTGTAGAATTAATGAAAGCAGTCGGTTATGTGGATTTACTCATTCCAAGAGGAGGCCCTGGCCTTATCCGTTCCTGCGTAGAGAATGCCAAAGTACCATGTATTCAGACCGGAACAGGAATCTGCCATGTCTATGTCGATGAAAGTGCCAACTTTGAGAAAGCATTACAAATCATTGAAAATGCCAAAACCAGCCGCCCAAGTGTTTGTAATGCAGAAGAAGTTCTTCTTGTTCACAGCGCAGTAGCAGAAAAGTTCCTGCCATTATTACAGAAAAAATTAGTAGAAGAACGAAAAATAAAAGGAGAAATACCTGTAGAACTTCGTCTCTGCGAAAAAGCAGCCAAAATCATCTCCGGAACTCCAGCCGGTCCAGATGACTTTGATACAGAATTTTTAGATTACATTCTTGCAGTCAAAGTAGTAGATAGCGTGGAAGAAGCAGTAGAGCATATTTCAAAACATTCTACAGGTCACAGTGAAGCAATTATCACAGAATCAAAAGAGGCAGCAGACTATTTTATTATGAGAGTAGATAGTGCCGCAGTATATGTGAACGTTTCTACCCGCTTCACAGACGGAGGAGAATTTGGACTCGGATGCGAGATGGGAATCTCCACCCAGAAACTTCATGCCAGAGGACCAATGGGCTTAGAAGAATTATGTACTTATAAATATATCATCCGGGGAGAAGGACAGATTAGATAGTAATTTATAGGATAAACCGACGAAGGAAGGAAACGAAATGCTTTATATTTGTGACTTTAGTCGCGGTGCGTTGAATGTTCGCTTAAGCGCTCGCATCCAACACTTGCTCCGAGGCCACAAATATAAAGTATTTCGTTTCCTTCCTTCTGTTTACTATAAAAAAATTCTATAAATCAGTCCTAAAAGATTTGATTTTCGGAATTTCTAATCCTTCAATTATTTCCCTCATATTCATACTGCATTAAGCAGCAATCTCCTGTTGTCGTTTGTCAAGGATTGTCTTATATTCATCACAGTTATCTGCAGTAATATTTTCAAGTTCATCGTCTGGAAGTACGCGTCTGTCGTAGTTCCTTCTAAAAAATCCTCTTAAATATATGAGAAATGCAGAATTGTAAATCTTTCTTGTAAGTCTTAAAATTTCATCGTGGTCAATCTCTTTTAAAGCATGATATAAAGCGAAGAAATCATCAGTATCAAGATGTGCAAACTGTAAAGTCTGCTCTAATAAAACATCATCGTTCTCAAAAAGAGAGATATAACCGAGAAGATACATTAACTGACGGAAAGTCATAACGAAATCATTCGGTTCAAGTGTTTCAAGAAACTGTTCAAAACAAACTTTTACTCTCCAAAGTCCCTCCTCTAAAAGATGACGGATAGAAATCTCATTAAATGGCCCTGGAATCTGAATCTTGTCTATATGTACAGTTTTTAGGGTAAGGCGTTCCATAAAACGTGCCAGTGTAACACGGCAGGCATGAAATTCAGAATAGGCATTCATATAAATAAATAAGTCTTCTGTCTCATCAAAAGAACTGTTTATGAAATCATAAAAATGAGTAAATTCATGGAAAAGGATAAAACGGGCATAACTGTCACTATAAAGATGAAAACGAGGATTCAAATGCAGAATGTACTTGCCGTCAAGAAGCTCTAAAATGTTAAAAAAACCCTCAACATATTTCTCTGCATCATATTGCACAGCCGAAATCTGCACATCCTTTGGTAAATCATACTTTTCCTTATATTCATTCCACAATTCATTAATCTGTCTTAAATTCATATGTAACCCGCCTTCCCATAACATATTGCTTATATTATATAACACTCATATAGAAATAACAACGCTCAAATAGGAAGAAGAGGGATAAATTATTGTGATTTGATTCAACATCAAAAAACAGAAAAACCAACTATATGAAATAACACGTTTAAATACATCCAAAGACAGAAAACGAAGAGCCAATATAACCTATATATGTGGCCTGGGAGCAAAGATTAGATGTGAGCGCGTAAGCGAACATTTAACCTGCAGCGACGAAAGTCACATATATAGGTTATATTGGCTCTTCGTTTTCGTCTGGCACTTCAATACTATTCCGCTTTATAGTAGAAAAAAGTTTGCACCATCAATGCACTTTCTTCTAAATCCTTCTGGCTTACCCAGTCTCCAAAAGAAGAAGTTCCTCTTTTTGGGAGATAATGGGGATCCATTAACAGATATTTATCTTTTTTTGCATTATAATCAACAATAGTACCGTAATGTCCTGGAAGATAGGCGATAGCAGTATCTCCTTCTTTTAACTTTTCCTTTAATTCTTTAAAGGATTCGCCGCTTCCATCGTAGGAGAATCCATATTTATAGCCAAATTTTTCGGCAGCTGCCTTAAAGAATCCGCTGTCAGTACCACAATCTTCGATGCGGTAATGCTTATCAGAAGCGTATTGTGCCAGTTCATAAGGATCAGGAAAATGGCCACTTAAAGAGTAGATAGCATTTACTGTGGCAAAAATACCGCAGCCGGAAGTGCAAAAATTATTTGTGTCAGTATCTTTTGTGGTTTCATTGCCGTAATGATGCTTTGCCCAGACAGGGTCAAACTGGACAAAAACCTGAAGATTTTCTTTTTCGATTGCTTTTTTATTACGGGTCAGACGCCATACGGCATTAGAATCTGTTGTGAACTCTAAAATACTGCCATCGTTTTGAGAAAGATTTCTTTTGGTAGTTTCATCGCAGATTGTATAATAGTCCTTTTTTCTTGTAATAAGAAAAGTACCAGCTTCCTGTTTACTTCCCCAAAGTTCATTTAAAGAAGGTGTGTTTGACAATGTATCTGCTTTTAAATATTTTTCTTCTCCTGCTTTGCGGATGGTGTAACGGTTGTCACCAGCATATTTAAAAGTACAGGAAAAATTTTCTGAGATAATAGAAGCTGTATTCATAGCAAAAGAAGAATCCGAGGAATTCTCCTCATAAAAAGAAAGCTGATAGGTACCGTTTGAAAAAGGCTGTTTTTCTCTGCCATCATAAATCAGGCAATCAGAATGAAATTCATCTCTTGTTACCCAGCCATTCTTTGTTCCGCCTTTTTTAGAAGCATACTGAATTTCGTACCAGGAACCGGAAGAACCGATTACTTTGACACCGGTATATTTAGGGAGTACAGTTTTTAAATCATTGCTGTAATCAGAATAGTATACGGGCAGTTCATTTCTTGCTAGGGCATAAATAAAGTCAGATTTGCTTTCGTAGGCATGTTGAAAAGCGAAAGTTTTTGACGGAATAAAGAAAAATCCGGTCAACATTAAAAGAACGCCTAAAAAGATATGTTTTTTCACAACAATTCCTCCATTAATGTATTATGTGTTTGTTCCTAAAGTCTTTTCTACACTTGACTTTGTAAAAAAGATTCCAGGAGAACATGATTATAAGATGTTTTTACAGATTTAAAATAAAAAAATAAGAAGCATCTATTCATTATTTTGTATTTTGAAGATATTTAAATAGTTACAAATGTCTTACAAATGTTAAAAAAGTGTTACAACTTGAGGTATTATAGCATAAAATATCGAATTTGCAAACAAACATCTTTAGAAAATTGTATAAGGAATTGTGAAGTAAGATATAGAAAATGAATTGAGATAAACAACAATTTATGGTAAAATTAGACAGAGTATTCTACTTGTCGTGGAAATACGATATGAAAGGAATGAAGAAGAATGGAACAGAGAAAGAAAATTTTTGGAGCGTTAGATGATTTAATGCGTTCACCAATCGGGGAGAGACTTAGAGAGAGGATGTTCCGGGAATTATCTACAAAAGAAATACATGATTTGCTTCAGAGAGAGCAAAGACCATATAAAGAATTAATGGCATATTACCAGTGTGCGCTTATGGAAGTAGAGACAAAGTTTCGTGTGCTGAATGAACAGTTTTCACTGGCACATGACAGAAATCCGATTGAGTCGATTAAAACAAGGGTGAAAAGTCTTGAGAGCATTACAGAGAAGTTAAACAGAAGGAATCTTCCTTTTTCAACGCAGAGTATTGAGGAGAATCTTACAGATATTGCAGGAATCCGTATTATCTGTTCATTTAGAGAAGATATTTATTTTCTTGCGGATTGTCTGCTAGAGCAGGATGATATCACATTAATCCAGCGTAAAGATTACATAGAGAATCCGAAGGAGAATGGATATCGGAGTCTGCATCTGATTGTGGAAGTCCCTATCTTTTTAGAGCATAAAAAGAAGATGATGAAGGTAGAAGTACAGCTTCGTACAATCGCGATGGATTTCTGGGCAAGTCTTGAACATAAATTAAAGTATAAGAAAGATATTGTTTCTGATCAGCTTACAGGGGATTTAAAGCAATGCGCTGATGAGAGTGCCGCCCTTGATTTGAAGATGGACGCAATCCGCAAAGAAATAGAAGTTTTGAAGGCGCCGAAAGCAAAAGCAGCAGGAAGAGAAGTAAAGCATCTGCCGGAGGAAATTCTGAACGAAAACCAATAAAAATATATAAGGCATATAAAAAATAGCAGGTATAAATACCGAAAAAAGACATATGAAAGAGATATAGGGCAGGAGGGCTGTATATGATTTATATGTCTTTTTTTATTGGACTGATTCTTATTTGTAAGGGGGGAGACTGGTTTGTTGATGCCGCGTCAAAATTATCGGAAACACTTGGAATACCGAAATATGTAATTGGAGCAACTATTGTAAGCTTTGCAACAACGATGCCGGAAATCATTGTTTCTGTGGCGGCTGCATTAGATGGGCATTCTGCCATGGCAATAGGAAATGCAGTTGGTTCTGTTTCTGCAAATACAGGAATTATTCTTGCACTTAGTTTATTTTTTCTTCCTGTTGCAATTAAAAGAGAAGAATATTTGTTTAAAAACAGCTTATATATTGGAACATTACTGTTGTTATTGATTAGCTTCAAAGATAGAATATTTGACAGGGCAGATTGTCTCCTGCTATTACTTGCCGGGATTTTATTTCTTGTAGAGAATGTCAAAAATGCAGTTTGTAAAAAAGAAGTTTCCAACAGTAAAAGAAAAAAAGAAGATACGATATTACATAAAAAAATACAGGCTGGGAAAAGCGGAGAAAAAAAGGTAAAAAATAAAAGAAGTAAATGGAAAGAAAAACAAAGTAGTATATGGGAAACATTTTTCTGGTTTTGTATAGGCGCGGTGTGTATTGTAGCAGGTTCAGAGTTACTAGTACATTCTGCTTGTAAAATAGCGGAAATCCTGCATATTAGCGAAGCTATTATCTCGGTAACGATTGTTGCAATGGGAACATCTTTGCCGGAACTTGTAACAACAGTTACAGCAATCCTAAAAAAAGAGTCTTCTTTGTCTGTCGGAAATATTATAGGTGCAAATATGATAGATTCCGCTTTTATTTTACCAATCTGTACATTACTTAGTCGAGAGAAACTTCCAGTTTCACTGCAGATGGCACAAATTGATATGCCATTATGCATAATTATTTCGGTACTTGCGCTTTTCCCTATGCTGATTCGTCAGAAAATTAAAAGAAGAGATGGTATCCTTGTTTTTACCATTTATGCTGGATATCTATTATATATTTTCCGGGCTATATAATGTGAATATATTTGCTTTACTCTCTTCTAACAAGAAGATAAAAAAGAATCATTAGAGCATTTTTCAAACACGCTCTAGCGCATAAAAATACCTGCCTGATAAACAAAATAGAATGCTATTCATGTTCACAGACAGGTAAGTTTTAATGAAGCAGTGCTTCTTTTATCAGAAAATTATTTAAGACCGTTTAAAATACTCATAGCATAAGAGTAAATCTTCTTATTTCCCTTAATATTAGGATCTGTAGGGTCAATTCTTTTCTTTTTATTTTTAATCTTTCCAGTAGTTCCGGCTAAAGTATAAACACCGAAAGGTCCTTTTTCTTTTTTCTTTCTGATTACTTTAACCCAGACACGTTTCTTCTTGTTTGTCTTTGTAGCAATATCATAGATAAGTTTTGCATTGATAGCCTGAAGACGAACGCTTGTTGTTGTCTGGTTTGTTCCAAGGCCGTTATATAAACCAACTTCTAACTTTCTGTTATTTGTAGTAGTGTATCGTGCAGAGTGGAAATAGAAGTTACCATGTTTTACCTTAACACCCCACTGGTAATAATGATATGGACGGCTTTTCTTGTAGATGAACCATCTTACAGCAGAAGTTTTTTCCAGACGGCATCCAGAATAAGCCTTTGTTCCTTTTGCCTTTCTTGAAGTAGAGCAAACCATAGTCTTTAATGGAATGTTATACTTGCCAGTCTTTTTATCTTTGGCATAAAGAGTAGCATTATGTGTCTTTGTGTTAACAACAATCGTAATGTCTTTCTTAATCCATTCTTTGTAGTTAAGTGTAAATAAATCCGTAACTAATACTCCGTTTTTGTTAAAGTAGAATTTGTATTTTTTCTTGTCATAGTAGCTCTTTAATGTATGCCAGCCAGTAACTTTCTTACCATTTTCGTAGTAGTATACTTTTTTACCTGACTGATACCAGCCAACAGGAACTTCTGTAGTAGATGCTGAAGCATTCATTGGAATACTGCCCATTAAAATAGTAACAGACAATATAAGCGCCATTAATAATGATGTAACTTTTTTCATTATACCTTTCCTTTCTTTTGTGATTTAATATCTATAATAGTATAAAGGAAAAGAAAGATAAAGTCAATAAAAGAGCCTTTTCTGGAATTTTCGTGGAAGAAGATGGAAAGACTTTTAAGAGTGTGTTTAAAAGAGGTATCCAAACATGCTCCAGGAAATGATATTTAAGTAGTGGCCGTTGCCGTGTTTGGTTAAATGGGAATCCTCGTAGAGCGTGTTTTAAAGAAAGAGTTGACAATAAGGAAATACAGTGTTATATTTCAACTAGAACAAATAGAATTCACGACGAGAGGGTGAAGATTATGGTAACAAAAACAGATTATTATGATGTTCTTGGAATAAATAAAAATGCAGATGAGAAGACTATTAAAAAGGCCTATCGTAAATTGGCGAAGAAATACCATCCAGATATTAATCCTGGGGATAGTAATGCCGAAGCAAAATTTAAGGAAGTGACAGAAGCGTATGAAGTTTTAAGTGATCCAGAAAAAAGGAAACTCTATGATCGTTTCGGTCATGCCGCCTTTGATGGAACGGGAAATGCACAGTCTGGCCCGTATGGTAACGATGGAGGTTTTGGAGGTTTTGGTGACTTCGGGGGAAGCGGAGGTTTTCACGGAGGCACATACCGCTCGAATAACGGCAATGGCTATCAGGAATTTCATTTTGAAGGCGGTGATATGGGAGATATCTTTGAAAACTTTTTTGGCGGAGGCTTTAAAAAATATGGTTTCAGAGGCGGCTCTGGTCAAAATGGAAACTTTAACAATGGCTTTCACGGTAATTTCCGACAAAATGGAGGATTTGGAAATAGGCAATCTTATCAAACAAAAGGAAATGATATTCATGCAGATATACAGGTAAGCTTTGATGCAGCCGCATTTGGAAAAAAAGAAACAATTCACTTAAAAGATGAGAATGGCAAAGTACAGGCATTAGAAGTTAATATTCCGGCAGGAATAGAAACGGGACAGAGTATCAGATTAAAAGGCAAGGGAACTCCCGGCTATAATGGAGGAACTGCCGGTGATTTATTCTTGAAAGTAACCGTTTCAGAAAAGCCAGGTTTTAAGAGAGATGGTCAGGATATTTCTAACACAGTAACTATCCCATTTATCACAGCCGTTCTTGGCGGAGATGTCACCGTACCGACCATTTATGGTAATGTCTGCTGCAGCATAAAGCCGGGAACACAATCCGGAAGTAAATTAAGACTCCGCGGAAAGGGTATCGTCTCCATGAAGAATTCTTCTGTACATGGTGACCAATATACAACAATAGAGGTGCAGGTTCCGAAGAATCTGTCTCCAAAAGCAAAACAGAAGTTGAGGGAATTTGCTGCGGAACTGTAGATTCTGATTTGCGTAGCAAAACAGACGCCTACAGAAAGAGAAATAACCTATATTTGTGGCTTTCGTCGCTGCAGGTTGAATGTTCGCTTAACCGCTCGCATCCAACCTTTGCTCCCAGGCCACAAATATAGGTTATTTCTCTTTCTGTGGGCTGTTTGTTGGCTGTTGGAGAATCTGTAGTTGGAGTACTATAAGAATTATTGAGAAGAATAAGAATTTAATGTTGGAGAATTTGGAGATTCTCCAGAAGATTATGGCTTTCTGAGAAATGAGATATTAGGGAGTGACACACAAGCTATTGTTATAATATCGCAGCAATTTTACAATAATAACCCAAATTGCAGGTGACTAATGAAGAATTAATATTGTAATATAGCTGAAAATCAGCTTTTTCTGTTGATTTAAAGGGAGTAGCATATTAATTTAAGAGTCAATCCCGTTGAAAAATAATATACCAGAGTTCTTATTTCAACTGCCATTATCCCCAAATCTTTTCAACTGTTTCTAATTTGGAAAGACAAGTTTAAATTCTTGTAATGTATAGGAATTAAACAGCCGCTTTAGAAACTTTTTGCCGGATTGCATAACGAATTTGAAAAAAGAACTGCTAAAAAATATCCCATTTTGTGACTTTGTGCTGTGGAATTTTGACTGTAACCTTGCGAGCTCGTTTTCGAGCAAGGTTGTTTTATCAGGCAAAATGGAACGTTTAGCACAACGGAACAAAATGGGATATTTTTTAGTAGTTCTTTTCTAAAGCCTTCGGGCAATCTGGCTACAGATTTCTTCTGCAGCGGCGTCTGTTTAGTTCTACAAATCAGAATTGACAAAATTGGAAATTAACAATAAGATTAGAGTATTGAGTGAGAATAGAGGTAGCAATTATGAAAATAGCAATGATTCATGGACAGAACCACAGAGGTTCCACCTACCATATTGGAGCGATGATGGCAGAAAAACTCGGTGGAGAAGTGACAGAATTTTTCCTGCCAAGAGATTTTGGAGAGTTTTGTGTGGGATGTAATTCCTGTTTTATGAAGGCGAAGGAAAAGTGTCCACATTATGAGAAGCTTATTCCGATTAATAAGGCAATAAAGGAAGCAGATGTCATTATCCTTACAAGTCCGGTGTATGTATATCATGTGACGGGGCCGATGAAAGCGTGGCTTGACCATTATGGACATCAGTGGATGGTACATAGACCTGATGAGCGTATGTTTACGAAGCAGGCAGTCTGTATTTCTACAGCGGCGGGTAAAGGAACGAAATCAACTAATCAGGATATGGCAGACAGTCTCTGGTGGTGGGGTGTCGGAAAGATTTATAAATATGGAGAGAATATTCACGCAGTTTCCTATAAGACGATCAGTGAGGAGATGATGCAAAAGATTGATAAGAATACAACGGCACTTGCAGCAAAGATTAAGTCTAATATTGGTCATGTAAAGCCAGGCCTAAAGACGAGAATGTTTTTCAATGTCATGGCAAAGGTACAGCGTGGTGGCGGAAGAGTTTCCGTAGATGCTGATTACTGGAAAGCGAAAGGCTGGACAGAAGGAAAAAGACCGTGGAAGTAAATAAAATAAACTATATTTGTGACCTAGAGCGTGTTTGAAAAATGCTTTCTGCAAGATGTGCATCACAATTTGCGGTATATTTTGCTTTCGTTCAGTTGCCGTAGCCCGCTACGCCGCCCTCATTCAGGCAAAATCTTCCACAAATTGTGATGCACGTCTTACAGAAAGCATTTTTTAAACGCACTCTAGCAATCAAAGTTTCGCTTCTTTCTGTCCCCATCCTCAAATCCGCCAAAGTTGAAATCAGACTTTACCTCAGCAACTAAAGACAGTCTTTTACAAATTTCCAAATTCTTTAATAATAAATTCCATTTTTTTCTTCCACATCCAAAGCACAGCCCTCTGAGAATGAAAGAATCCTTATTTGTGGCCTCGGAGCAAGTGTTGGATACGAGCGAGTAGAGCGAGTATTCAACACGCCGCGACTAAAGTCACAAATAAGGATTCTTTCATTCTCAGAGGGCGTTTGTTTGGCGTCTACCTTGCCTGCGGCAAATCAGATTTCAACTTCTTCTCCGCTGTTGCCAGCATCAATTTAATTCGGTTTACCTGGTTTACTTCGCTTGCTCCTGGATCGTAGTCAATTGCGACGATATTAGATTCCGGATACTTACGGCGCAGTTCCTTGATAACACCCTTACCTACAACGTGGTTTGGCAGGCAGGCAAATGGCTGTGTGCAAACAATGTTTGGGGCACCCTGTTTGATAAGTTCAACCATTTCACCAGTTAAGAACCATCCTTCGCCGGTCTGGTTACCGAGGGATACGATTGGTTTTGCGTACTCAGCAAGTTCCTCAATGTGAGGTGGTGCAGTGAAACGATCGCTTCTTTCTAATTCTTTTCGAAGGAAGCCTCGGTAAGCTTCGAGTGCGGAGATTGCCATATTACATAGCTTAGCAGCTTTTGTAGATTTTCCGAGATATTCTGCTTTAAAGTTACTGTTGTAGAAGGAATAGAACATAAAGTCTAATAAATCTGGCATTACTGCCTCTGCCCCCTCTTCCTCTAAAAGTTCTACCAGATGGTTGTTTGCGTCTGGAAGGAATTTTACGAGGATTTCTCCAACGATACCAACACGAGGTTTCTTCTCATCTGTGATTGGTAATTTGTCAAAGTCGCGGATAATGCCGCGGATATTTTTCTTAAATTCTCCATATCGTGCTTTCTCAAGAGATTTAATACAACGCTTTTTCCATACTTCATGTAAATGATTTGCAGAACCTTTTACTTTTTCGTATGGGCGGACGCGGTAGAGAACACGCATAAATAAATCTCCGTAAATAACTCCCTGAAGGGCACGAACTAAAAGTGCCGGAGTGAATTTAAAACCTTCATTCTTCTCAATTCCCTGTACGCTTAAACTGATAACTGGAATCTGACCGTAACCGTTCTTAGCTAATGCACGGCGGATGAATCCGATATAGTTTGTCGCACGACAGCCACCACCAGTCTGGGAGATGATAACGGCTGTTTTGTTCAGGTCGTATTTGCCGGAAGTTAAAGCAGTCATAATCTGTCCAACAACGATAAGAGATGGATAGCAGGCATCGTTATTTACATATTTTAATCCAGTATCTACTGCCTGTTTCCCCATTTCCGGCAAAATCTCTACGTTATAGCCACAGTGACGGAAGGCAGGGGTGAGCAGGTCAAAATGAATTGGGGACATCTGAGGAATCAGAATGGTGTAGTCCTTTTTCATTTTTTTTGTAAATTCTACTTTTTCGATATTTGCCGGAACCGGATGTGGCTCAATGTGCTTACGGTTTCTGATCTTTACGGCAGCGATCAGAGAACGGATACGGATTCTGGCAGCACCTAAGTTATTTACCTCATCAATCTTAAGGACGGTATAAATACGTCCGGAATTCGTCATAATATCATTTACCTGGTCGGTAGTTACCGCATCAAGACCACAGCCAAAGGAGTTAAGCTGAATGACTTCTAACTGCTTGTTCTTCTTTGCGTAGTTTGCGGCAGCGTACAGACGGGAATGATACATCCACTGGTCAGAAACGATTAATGGACGCTCAACATGACCTAAGTGACAGATGGAATCTTCACTTAATACGGCGATGCCGAAAGAGTTAATCAGTTCAGGAATACCGTGGTTAATCTCTGGGTCGATATGGTAAGGGCGGCCACAAAGAACAATACCCATCTTTCCAGTTTCTGCGAGATAAGCAAGTGTTTCTTCGCCCTTTGCCTGAACATCTTTTCTTACCTGTGCAGCTTCTTTATAAGCTTCATCTACTGCATGGTCAATCTCTTCTTTTGTCACATCGAAATGTTTAGATAACTCGTCATAAAGACGTACCTTCAAGGCATCCGCATTATCGAGTGCTAAGAATGGGTTCATAAAAAGAACATTCGGATCACGAAGATCTTCCATGTTGTTTTTAATATTTTCTGCATAAGATGTTACAATAGGGCAGTTGTAATGGTTGTTGGCACCTTCCATCTGGTCTTCCTCATAAGGAACACAAGGATAGAAAATGGTGTTGATACCCTTCTTTAAAAGCCACATTACATGTCCGTGTGCAATCTTTGCAGGATAACATTCGGATTCACTTGGAATGGACTCAATACCAAGCTCGTAAATCTTTCGGGAAGACTTTGGAGAAAGCAATACCCGGAAAGAAAGGTTTGTAAAGAATGTATACCAGAATGGATAGTTCTCATACATATTCAGTACTCGTGGAATACCGATAACACCACGTTTTGCCTCGTCTGGTTTTAATGCTTTATATCCAAAAATTCGTTTATATTTATATTCGTAAAGGTTTGGTACATGCTCATGATTCTTTTCAAGGCCAAGACCACGTTCACAACGGTTACCAGAAATAAACTGACGGTCGTTGTTAAACTTATTAATGGTAAGGATACAGTGGTTGTTACATCCCTGACAGCGGCTCATGGAAGTGCTGTATTCTAAGTTGATAATCTCGTCGATGGAGAGCATCTGTGTATCTCCAGTTTCTTCCTCACGCTCTCTTGCAATTAAGGCTGCACCGAAAGCACCCATGATACCGGCAATATCTGGACGAACGGCGTGACAGCCGGAAATACGTTCAAAGCTTCGAAGTACCGCATCATTATAGAATGTACCACCCTGAACAACGATTTTTTTACCAAGCTGTTTGGGGTCGGTTAACTTAATAACTTTTAATAAGGCATTACGGATAACGGAATAAGCAAGGCCGGCAGAAATATCACCAACGCTTGCGCCTTCTTTTTGTGCCTGTTTTACTTTGGAGTTCATAAATACAGTGCAGCGGGAACCTAAGTCGATTGGAGATGGGGCAAACAGCGCAACCTTTGCAAAATCAGCTACAGAATAGTTCAGAGATTTTGCGAAAGTTTCGATGAAAGAACCACATCCAGAAGAACAGGCCTCATTTAAAAGTACGTTATCTACAGCGTGGTTACGAATCTTGATACATTTCATATCTTGTCCGCCGATATCTAAAATACAGTCTACATCTGGCTCGAAGAAAGCGGCAGCATAGTAATGTGCCATTGTCTCTACTTCGCCGTGGTCAAGCTGCAGTGCAGCCTTAATTAATGCTTCACCGTAACCAGTAGAACAGGAACCGGAAATCTTCGCAGCAGGAGGAAGTAACTCCTTTAACTCTTTCATAGCACGAATTGTTGTATTTAACGGACTTCCGTTATTATTATCGTAGAAACGGTATAAGAGGGAACCATCTTCTCCAACTAAAGCAAGCTTTGTTGTCGTAGATCCGGCATCAATACCGAGATAGCATTTGCCACTGTAGGTAGCTAAGTCTGCCTTTTTCACCTTGAACTGATTGTGCTCTTCGATAAATTCATCATATTCTTTTTCGTCTTTAAAAAGAGGTTCCATACGTTCTACTTCTACAGCAAGCTGAATGTCGGATTCAAACTCTTTTAAGAGATCATCTAATGTGAAGGAACATTCTTCCTTTGCGTTTAATGCGGCACCTTTTGCTGCAAAAAGATGAGAGTATGGAGGGTCGATAATATGTTCTTCGTCCAGATTTAAAGTACGGATAAATGCATTCTTTAATTCTGGCATAAAGTGAAGAGGACCACCAAGGAAAGCGACATATCCCTTGATTGGTTTACCACAGGCAAGACCACTTATTGTCTGGTTTACTACAGCCTGGAAGATAGAAGCAGCAAGATTTTCTTTTGTTGCCCCCTCATTGATTAATGGCTGAATATCAGACTTTGCGAAAACACCGCAACGAGCGGCGATTGGATAGAGAGTATCGTAATCACGGGCATATTCATTAAGACCGGTTGCATCTGTCTGTAAAAGACTTGCCATCTGGTCGATGAAAGAACCAGTACCACCGGCACATACACCGTTCATACGCTGCTCAATTCCGTTATTAAAATAAATAATCTTGGCGTCTTCACCGCCAAGTTCGATTGCTACGTCTGTTTTTGGTTCATAATCCTGTAAGGCATTCGCCACACAAACTACTTCCTGACAGAATGGAATATGTAAGTATTCTGAGATTGCCATCCCACCGGAACCAGTTACGGTTGGATGGATTGTGAGATTGCCCAGCTTTTCTCTCGCCTCAGATAATAAGGTCTGTAAAGTTCCTTTAATATTTGCAAAATGTCGTTTGTAATCGGAAAAAAGGATATCATGGCTCTCATTGATAACTGTTACCTTAACGGTAGTAGAACCAATATCAATACCTAATGCGTGTTTCATGATTAATTAATCATCTCCTTTAGTAAAATGTGTATTCATGTTGTGTATTAAAATAAGGTAATCTAATGTTCAGAATACATTTATAACACCGTCCGCGATACACTTCGCTTGCCGATGCCACCGTATCGTCTTGTTTAGTCACTTTGTTGATGAAAAAGCATTCTGCGTTATTTGACAGAAAGGCAATGAGACAGACACTATGGCTCTGAATCACTATATATAGATAAATTTCTCAATATCCAAACCATTATAAACGAGTTGAACGTAAAATACAACAAATTTCGAAAAAAAGATATAACAAATGGAAAATGTTTGCAAAAAGCAAAAGAAGAGGGGAGTATTTGTATGAGGAGTTTTTCACGATAAAGTACCTTTTTCTCTGACTGTCATATTTTATAATTGAGGAAGAAAAAGGAAGAGCATCTATGAGTGAAAAAGTTTATGTAAACATATGTGACACCAAAAAATGCCCCGGCCCGGTGTATGCAGTAAAGACAGGAGATACGCTGTATAGCATTGCACAAAGGCATCATTGCCGGGTAAGAACACTTCTTGATCTAAACCCTTTTGTAGATATATATAATTTGCAGCCGGGTGAGGAAATCTGTGTACCAGACTGCAGGGGACAGGGGAAAGTAGATTTTCGGCCTTATGTAGTAAAAGAAGGGGATACATTAAAAATTATCCTGAAAAATGTTTCAATGACCTTTGAAGAATTAGCAAAGGTAAACCGTATTTTGTATAATCTTACTGTACCGGCGGGAACGATTTTGCTCGTTCCTGCAAAAAAAGAATAAATGAAAAAGAAAAGCAGTTAAAAAATAGTAAAAAAATCACAGAAATGCGTTTGACAAAGTATTAGATATTTCTTATAATAAATTTAAACGGTTTCAGTTATGTAAGAGTCCGCGAAACGGACTCTTTCTTTCGTTTTGCCAAGATAGAGAAGATGCAGACTGAGATACGATAAACTGTTGAAAGAGGGAAGTCTCATGATAAGAATTTTTAAAACGACCGATTCAGGGATTCGCAAAGTTGCAGTGGCAGAGGAAGGATGCTGGATAGCCCTTACCAATCCTACGGCAGAAGAACTAAGTACCACAGCAGACCAGTTCAACATTGATGTTGACGATTTAAAAAGCCCCTTGGATGAGGAGGAACGTTCCCGTATACAGGTGGAGGAAAATTACACATTAATTATCCTGGATATTCCAACAATCGAAGAGCGTAAAGGAAGAGAATACTTCTATACGATACCGTTTGGAATTATCTTTACTGATAAGTATATATTTACCGTCTGTCTTGTAGACTCACCGGTACTGACCGTATTTATGGATGGAAGAGTGAGGGATTTTTATACGTATAAGAGAACTCGTTTTATCTACCAGATGTTATACCGCAATGCGACGATGTTTCTGCAGTATCTGAAGATTATTGACAAGAAGAGTGATGAAGTGGAGAAGAAGCTTCACATTTCTCAGAGAAATCAGGAATTGATTGAAATGCTTGATTTAGAGAAGAGTCTTGTATATTTTACAACTTCTCTGCGAGGCAACGAGGTTGTTCTTGAGAAACTGATGCGTAATACATCCATTCCACGTTATGAAGATGACGAGGAGTTACTTGAAGATGTTATCATCGAGAATAAGCAGGCGATTGAGATGGCGAAGATTTATAGTGATATTTTAAGTGGAACAATGGATGCCTTTGCTTCTGTTATATCGAACAACTTAAATATTGCGATGAAGTTTTTGTCAGTTATTACCATTGTGCTTACTGTACCAACGATTGTTACAAGTGCGCTTGGTATGAACGTAGCAGGAATTCCATTTGCGAATAATCCATATGGATTCTGGATTGTTGTAGGAATATCTTTATTACTGACTCTGATTGCCGGAGCAATCATTGCCAAGAATAAACATTTTAAATAATTGAATATGTATGAGGCAGCCGGAATTTCCGGCTGTTCATTTATAAACAAAAATATTTTATTAAGAATGTACGCTTGAGATTTTTGCTGCACTTGTTTTTGCAGAAGGTTTCTTGTCAGTACATTGAAAGTTAAAGGAGGAGTGCCATGAACTGGCTAGACAAGCTGGAACGTAAATTTGGAAGATATGCGATACGAAATCTGCCGCTGTATATCGTTATGCTGTATGCGATAGGAGCGGTGCTTAATATTTTGACAAAGGGTTCTTATTACTATTATGTCGCATTAAACCCGTATATGATACTTCATGGACAGGTTTGGAGACTGCTTGGTTTCCTTATTGTGCCACCGAATGCAAGTCTCATTTTTATTATTTTTGTACTGATGTTTTACTATTCGATTGGAGAATCTTTAGTACAGGTATGGGGAGCATTTCGCTTTAATATGTATATCCTTATAGGAATTCTTGCGACAATTGTGGCATCATTTATTGTATATTTTATTTATCCATCAACAATGATTTTCATGGATACTTTTTATTTGAACTTATCCATGTTTTTAGCCTACGCCACGATATTCCCGGAGATGCGGGTATATCTTTATGGTATTCTTCCGCTAAAAGTAAAGTGGATGGCGTGGTTTGATGTGGCGCTTTTAGTTTGGCAGTTTGTTGTTGGAGGACTTGGAGCAAGAATTGCTATTGTAGTAAGTTTACTGAACTTTCTGCTGTTTTACTTCTCATCAAGGAATTATAAAAAGGTTTCGCCAAAAGAGATTCATAGAAAAAGAGCATACCGAAAGGCATCATCTGTGGCTTCAAATAAACCATATCGTCATAAGTGTGCAGTCTGTGGTAAGACAGAATTAGATGACCCGAATTTAGAATTCCGTTACTGCTCAAAGTGTAATGGAAATTATGAATATTGTAATGAACATTTATTTACACATACGCATGTAAAATAAAGCAATATTAAAAGAGTTATATTCTTTCATAGAAATCTGAAAAATTAATGGATAGAATAAAGGTATAACATAAGTAGCAAATAAATCATGATAGGAGGCGGTCTTTTGTTGATAATATCAGAACACATCATAATTGGGGAGACGATTTCCCACGATGCGAAGGCTATATTGCGGGGAGTCCGCCATCCTTTTATATGGAAGAAAGGACTTTGGTATGGTATTACGACTTCCTGTGAGAAAGATGCGATCATGTATATCCTTTCTTCAAGAGAGATGAGGCAGAAGTTTTATCAGAACAATGATTTAAAGCTGTTAGGACTTGCAGGTTCTATGAAAGAGGCTTATGAAATTGTGTTAAAACTTGTGCAGATGGGATATAATAATGATTGTATCTATGAGATGAATGATTATCTGGAGAAGTTTTAAAACAGGAGGAGAAATGTGCTGTATGTATTATTATTACTATTAAAAATACTTGGAATACTGCTCCTGTTACTTATCGGACTTGTTTTGCTTGTTTTGCTAACGCCGATTCGGTATTCTTTTGAACTCGAAAAGGAGGAACAGAAGGAACCAAAGTTTATGGTAAGAGTTACCTGGCTGTTCTGGCTTTTTTATTTTAAGACCAGTTACATAGAGAAGGTCTTTAATTACCGGATACGTATACTGGGGTATCAGATTGCCGGGAATCAGCCGGAATTTCTTGAAAAACAGAAAGAACGGCAAAAAAAGAAGTCTCAAAAGGAAAAAGCAAAAGAAGAACGTAAAACAGCAGAGACACCGGCAGAGGGAAAAAATCGAAGCATAGATTCTGTTTCTAAACAGAAAGCGGAAAAGGCAGCCCCTAAAGAGAAATCCTCAGATGTGTCAGAAGGCAGAGAAAAAACAAAAGAGAAAGACTCTGGAGATGATAAAAATAGTAAAGATAAGAAAAAGAATAAAGAAAAAAAGCAAAAAGATGGAAAGAAACCAAAGAAAGAGTCTTCTTTAAAGAAAATAAAAAGCAAAATAAAAAGCTTAAAAGAAACAAAGGTTAATTTAGATAAAATGCCATGGCGGGAATGGTTAGAGCTGGGAAAGGACGTTCTTATTCGCTTTCTAAAGCATGTTCTTCCGGGAAAGCTAGAAGGAAATATTGCATTTGGAACTGGTAATCCGGAATATACAGGATATATTACAGGAATTGCGGCTGTTTTTTATTCGAAGTATGGAGAACATTTTTCTTTATATCCGGATTTTGAAAGAAAGATGTTCGAGGCCAAGTGCAGGGGAAGAGGAAGAATCCGGCTGGGATATATGCTTGTTCTGGCTGTTTCTATATTAAAAGAGAAAAGTGTAAGAACAATGATTAAAAACATCATTTTAGGTTAAACAGGAGGGCGTACAATGGATAAACAAAACTTTGATACAACAGTGAATTCTTTATTTAGTGGAATGGACCACGTATTATCTTCAAAGACAGTTGTTGGAGAACCACAGGTTATTGGAGATACGATTATTCTGCCACTTGTTGACATTTCCTTTGGAATGGGAGCAGGTGCCTTTAATAAAGAAAAGGGAAGCAGTGCAGGCGGTGGAATCGGAGGTAAAATGTCCCCAAGTGCTATTTTAGTTATTCATAACGGACAGACAAAGCTTGTCAATATCAGAGATCAGGATGCCGTTACCAAAGTACTTGATATGGTTCCAGATGCCGTAAATAAAGTTGTTTCTATTATTAAGGGAGAGGACGCAGAGGACAAAGTTGACCCGGAAGTAGAATCTGCGGTGAATAAAGCAGCACAGGCAGAGGCTTCTGTTGTAGATGTAGATGGCGCAGGAATTTAAAAGGTATTCGGTATTCAGTTAACGTGAGATTACCACGTTACTTTCGTGCAGGAAAAATCTTCCATGAAGTGTAATGCATATCGTATAGAAAGCGGTTTTTAAACACACTTTGGGTTGCCTTAGATCAATCAAATAAAAAAAGTGAAGATTTTTAAAAGTTTTCCTTGCAATTTGTTTTGATTTCTGATAGTATAGACTCGTTGTAAGTCTGTCAGACTTAAGTATATTCGCGAGGAGGTGCTATCATGGCAAGATGCGCTATTTGTGACAAAGGTGCTCATTTCGGTATCAAAGTGAGTCATTCACATAGAAGATCAAACAAAATGTGGAAATCCAACATTAAGTCTGTAAGAGTGAAAGTGAACGGAGCTTCTAAGAAAATGTATGTTTGTACTTCTTGTTTAAGATCAGGTAAAGTAGAACGTGCGTAGTTTTACTGTCACTGAGGATAAGAGAAGACTCTAATCTTTGTCCTTACAGGAATGTATGCAGATATGAGTTAAGAGGGAATCAGTGATTCCCTCTTTTTTCTTTTCTGTTAAAATCGGTCACAAAACAGCAGATATCCAAGCAGGATGCTGATGACCAGAATAATGAACTTTACTGCAAAGCCGGTGAGAAAGCAGCTCAGGAACAGACCAAAGGAAAAGCAAAAAAGAGCGAATCCGCATAATTTTTTCATAAAATCTCCCCAATATGTTCCTTATAATAGTATATGGGAAGATACTTCTTTTGTTTCAGGAGAAAGCACTTAAATGGAAGAATTTTATGTTTGTGGTTCCAATTTCACCGAAAAGAGGTTATACTATAGAAAACGATAATAAAACGGAGGGATAGTATATGAAGGGACAAATGCACACCGATTTAGGTCAGGTTATTATAGATGAAGAGGTTATTGCAACTTATGCCGGAATTAACGCGATTGAGTGTTTTGGTATCGTTGGAATGGCATCTGTGAATATGAAAGATGGTTTTGCCCAGCTTTTAAAGAGAGATAATGTAAGCAAGGGCGTTCATATCAAGATAAATGATAACAAGATTTATATAGATTTTCATATTATTGTGGTATATGGTGTCTCCATAGCTACAGTTACAGAGAATTTAATCCAGAATGTAAAGTACCGCGTGGAGAAGTTTACCGGTATGAGTGTAGAGAAAATTAATATTTATGTAGAGGGAGTCCGTATCGTAGATTAGAACGTGTTTGAAAAATGCTTTCTGCAAATTGGAGCGTGCAGGTTGCTGGAATGATTTTTCAAACACGCTCTAAGATAACGCTTTAGAAGGAATTCCTTTTTATAGAATAAAAGAACAAGATAACTACTATGAATTATAGATAAAACAGGTAAATAAGGAGGAAATGTTGTGAACAGTCACACCATAGACGCAAAAACTTTTCAGAAATTGTTTTTAGCCGGTGCAAACCGTATTAATTCCAGAAAAGATTATATCAACGAACTGAATGTATTTCCGGTTCCCGATGGAGATACCGGAACAAATATGTCCCTGACAATTTTAGCAGCAGCTAAGGAAGTTGGAGCAGTTGCTGAACCTACAATGGCTACAATATGTAAAGCTATCAGCAATGGTTCTCTTCGTGGAGCCCGTGGTAACTCTGGTGTAATCCTTTCCCAGTTATTCCGAGGATTCACAAAGGCAGTTTCTAAAGCGGATTCTCTTGGTAAGGATGAGATTACAGCCGGATTTACAAGAGCAGTAGAGACAGCGTATAAGGCAGTTATGAAGCCAAAAGAAGGAACCATCCTTACGGTTGCAAAAGGAATGGCAGATAAGGCAGAAGAGTTAGTCGATGAGGATATGGATGTTATCGCATTCTGCGAGGCAATCGTTGCCTACGGCTACGAAGTCCTTTCTAAGACACCAGATATGCTTCCGGTATTAAAAGAGGCAGGTGTAGTAGATTCTGGCGGACAGGGTCTTATGGAAGTGTTACAGGGAATCGTTGATGCTCTTACCGGCAAGGTAACAGACATTGAAGTTCCGGCAGAGGCAGCGTCTATGTCATCTGCAGTAATCAGTGCACCAAAAGCAGATATTTCTACAGCAGATATCAAATTTGGCTACTGTACAGAATTTATTATTTTGTTAGATAAGCCGCTCACAAAAGAAGATGAGAAGGGATTAAAGAAGTTCTTCCTTTCTATAGGTGATTCTTTAGTATTAGTTGCGGATGAAGAGATTTGTAAAGTACATGTACACACAAATCATCCAGGAGAAGCCTTTGAAAAGGCCTTAACATTTGGTGCGCTTTCTAATATGAAGATTGACAATATGCGCTTAGAGCATCAGGAGAAGCTCATCAAAGATGCAGAGAATGAGGCAGCCCGTCAGAGACAGCAGGAAGCAGAAGAAGAGAAACTTGCCGCTAAAGAAGCAGCTGCAGAAAAACCAGCCAAAGAAGTTGGATTTATTGCAGTATCTGTTGGTGAGGGACTTACCGATATTTTCAAAGGTCTTGGTGTAGATTACCTTATTGAAGGCGGCCAGACGATGAATCCTAGCACAGAGGATATGCTTAACGCAATCGAGCGGGTCAATGCAAAGAATATCTTTATCCTGCCAAATAATAAGAATATTATTCTTGCAGCAGAGCAGGCCAGAGATTTAACAGAAGACAAGAAGATTATCGTTCTTCCAACAAAGACAATTCCGCAGGGAATTTCCGCAATGATTGGATATATGCCAGAAGCAGGTGTGGATGAGAACGAAGAGAATATGAAAGATGCTTATCAGGATATTGCAAGCGGTCAGGTTACTTACGCGGTACGAGACACAGTAATTGATGGAAAGGAAATTCATAATGGAGACATCATGGGAATCAATGATGATGGAATCGCTGCAGTAGGAAAGGATCTTACTGAGACAACATTAGAATTACTTTCTACAATGGCAGATGAAGATTCGGAACTTATTTGCCTTTACTATGGAGCCGATGTAACCAAAGATGATGCAGATACACTTTCCGATGCAATTGAGGATAAGTTCCCAGAATGCGAAGTAGAGGTCAACTTTGGCGGACAGCCAATCTATTACTATATGATTTCTGTCGAGTAAGATAAATGAAATAATGATATAATGAAAAAAGAGGGAATAAATCACTCCTTTGTGGCAGCAATTCCGTGTATTGACATGGAATCGCTGCTATTTTCATATAAGAGTGTTTTGATTAAGATAAAATAATATTACCATATGATGCATGTGGAGGAAGGAGAATCTCAGTTGGGAATACCAGTAAGGGAAATTAAAGGAATTGGAGAAAAGACGGAAAAGTTACTTGCAAAGCTTGACATAGAGACTGTAGATCAGCTGGTGCATCACTATCCTCGTTGCTACACGACTTATCCAGAGCCAATTTCCATATCAGAGATAAAGACAGGACAAAGATGTTCGATTGAGGCAGAAATCGCTTCCCCGATTCATCTAAAGACTGTTCGGAAGTTAAAACTTTGTACCGGGCTTATCGCAGATGTCAGCGGACAGCTTTTTGTGCGCTGGTTTAATATGCCGTATCTTCGAAATACATTAAAACAGGGAGAACAGTGGATTTTTACAGGAACCCCGATTTATAAAGATGGACGTCTTATGTTAGAACAGCCGGAGTACTGTAAGAGGGAAAAGTATTTGCAGTTAATGGAAACATTTCAGCCGATTTACCCTCTCACAACAGGATTGTCGAATAAGACAGTACAAAAAGCACAGGCAGCTGCATTTGAAATGTACAGAGAAGAAGAGTATCTTCCGGAAACCGTTCGAAATTATTATGATTTAGAACCAGTGAATACAGCACTTAGAGAAGTACATTTTCCTACAGGGACCGAACATTTGATGGAGGCGAAAAAGCGAATCATTTTTGATGAATTTTTCCGTTTTTTCAGTGCATTAGAACTTGTAAAAGACAGGGAAGAACAAGCACTCAATCACTATATTATTCCAATGGAAGAACCCGTAAAGAGGTTTGTAGAAAGTTTACCGTATCCTCTCACAGGGGCACAAAAAAAGGTGTTAAATGAAATTCGCCAGGACTTTTCCGATACAATGGCAATGAACCGCCTTTTACAGGGAGACGTTGGTTCGGGAAAGACGATTGTAGCAATGACAGCGATGTATGCTGCTGTTCTTGCCGGTTATCAAGCGGCGTTGATGGCTCCGACAGAGGTACTGGCAGAACAGCATTATCAGAACTTTGTGAAACTCCTTGCCCCACTTGGGATTACCGTTGCCCTGCTTACCGGTTCCACAAAAGCAAAGGAAAAAAGAGAGATAAAGGCAGCCTGTGCCTCTGGTGAGATTCAGATTTTAATTGGAACGCATGCGGTGATACAGGACGATGTAGCTTTTGATAATCTTGCATTTATTGTTACCGATGAGCAGCATCGTTTTGGAGTAAAACAAAGAGATGCTTTTATGAAAAAAGGGAAAGATCCCCATGTTCTTGTAATGAGTGCGACGCCGATTCCACGTACACTGGGAATTATTTTGTACAGAGATTTGGATGTTAGCATTATGAATGAAATGCCGGCTTCCAGACTGCCGATTAAAAATTCTGTTGTGGGAACTTCCTATCGTCCGGCTGCATGGGAATTTATAAGAAAGCAGGTAGCACTTGGACATCAGGCATATGTGATCTGTCCGATGATTGAGGAAAATGAAAAGATGGATTTGGAAAATGTGGAAGAGTATGCAAGAATGCTCTCACAGGCATTGTCGCCTTCTATTACCGTTGAAGCTTTAAATGGACATATGCGCCCGTCAGAAAAGAATGATATTATGGAACGCTTTTCGAAGAATGAAATTCAGATTTTAGTTTCTACTACCGTTGTAGAAGTCGGTATTGATGTTCCAAATGCAACCGTTATGCTCATAGAGAATGCGGAACGGTTTGGCCTTGCTCAGCTCCATCAGCTCCGCGGACGTGTTGGAAGAGGAAAAGCACAGTCATACTGTGTCTTTATTTCTGGTTCAGAAAAAGAAGAAGCGATGGAACGTCTTTCCATTATCGGACATTCTAATGATGGATTTGAGATTGCCAATGAAGATTTAAAACTTCGTGGTCCGGGAGAGTTTTTTGGTGTAAAACAAAGTGGAACGATGAATTTTGCCCTTGGCGATATTTACTCGAATGCAGATATTTTAAAAATGGCTTCTGAGGCAGTGGATTACTTAAAGAAAGAAGGATATAATTTCCAGAAATTGCATCAGTATTCTCTGGAGAAGAATTTGAATTTTGCAAAAAATATTTAAAAACCGAATGGAAATTGCTATAGTAAGAGAAAACAATAAGAGAAATTTTATGAACGATAGAAGGAGATTACTATATGAAGAGAAATCCGTATTTAAATTACACTCGCCTTCCTATGGAAAACGCATATAATGTACGGGAATTAGGAGGCTATGCAACAAAAAAAGGGTCGATTACAATACATCATCAGTTTCTCCGCAGTGAGAATCTTACCGATATTACAGAAGAAGATAAAACGTTTCTTATAGAATACGGCCTTTCTGGTATTATTGATTTAAGAAGCAGGGAAGAAGCATTAATCTATCCGAATCCTTTTCGGGGAAATAACGCAGTAAAATACATAAACTGTCCGCTGATCACAGATGGAATTCTGGATTTAAGAGCGGTAAAAGAGGTAGGATTTGACCCGGGAGAGTTTTATGTGAAGCTGGTAGAATACAAAGAAATGTTGTATAAGATTTTCCATTTTATTTTAGACAATATTGATGGGTGCCTGTTGTTCCACTGTCAGGCTGGAAAAGACAGAACAGGAGTTCTTGCTATGATTCTTATGGGACTTGCAGGGGTTTCGAAGGAGGATATTGTGGCGAACTATGAAGTAACACATACCTATTTAAAAGAGAATGTAAAACTACGTTTAGAAGATGGCCTTGAGGAATTAGAGTTTTCGAAGCCACAGTGGATAGAAAAAGCGTATGATCATATTATAGAGCATTATGGCTCTTTTAAAGTATATCTTATGGCAGTAGGACTTACGAAAAAAGAGATTAAGAAAATAAAGGGAAAGCTGGCAGGCTGATATTAAAAAACTGGTTTTAGTAACTGGAAAAGAGGCTATGATAACAGGAATTTTGCTTTTTAAACACAGAGTATTTTCTAAGAAAGGAAGTGCCTTGACAAAAATAGGATATAGTATACAATAAATATAATTATACAAGAAAAAGGATGGACGAAAGATATTATGAGAGTTATCGCAGGTTCAGCACGTCATTTAAAATTAAAGACGATTGAGGGAATGGGAACACGGCCGACAACGGACCGAATTAAGGAAACGTTATTTAATATGCTGTCTTTTTATGTGGAGGAGAGCCGGTTTCTTGATTTGTTCAGCGGAAGCGGCGGCATTGGAATTGAAGCATTAAGCAGAGGGGCATCACAGGCGGTCTTTGTGGAACAAAACAGAAAGGCAGCTGCCTGTATTGAGGAGAATCTTAATCATACGCACCTTAGAGAGAAGGCAGTAGTGATGTCTAAAGATGTTATGACAGCACTCCGCATTTTAGAAGATAAAAAACAAGCATTTGATTACATATTTATGGACCCGCCATATGGAAAGCTTTTGGAAAAAGAAGCTGTTTTATATTTAGATGGTTCGGTGCTTTGCGATGAGAACACAACAATTATTATTGAGTCAGATCTTGATACAGAATTCTCCTGGGTTATGGACACCGGATTTACCATTACAAAAGAAAAGATTTATAAGACGAATAAGCACACTTTCCTTCAGAAAAAGTAAAGAAAAGAATATTACGAAAGTAGAGGAACAGACGAAATTATGGCAACAGCAGTTTACCCGGGAAGTTTTGACCCGATTACTCTAGGACATTTAGATATTATAAAACGTACCGCAGCAGTTTTTGACAAAGTGATTATAGGTGTATTGATTAATAAAGCGAAGAAACCACTTTTTTCTATAGAAGAAAGAGTGGAACTTATTAAGGAAGTGACGAAGAATATTCCGAATGTGGAAATTGTATCTTTTAATGGACTTCTTATTGAATTTAGTGATAAAATGAAAGCAGATGTCATTGTCAGAGGAATCCGGGCAGTATCAGACTTTGAATATGAATTGATGATGGCGCAGACAAATAAACAGTTAAACCCGAACATAGAAACGATGTTTTTTGCTACCAGCGCAGAATATTCTTTTGTAAGTTCCAGTATGATAAGAGAACTTGCCGCATTTGATGGGGATATTACACCGTTTGTACCAGAAGAAGTCAGTAAAAGGGTCTATGAGAAGTATAAGCAGAGCTAACTGCGGTATGGGAGGAAAAGAATGGCAAATATGAGTATCGAAGAATTGATTGAAGAAATAGAAGTATATGTGGATAATTGTAAAACTGCCGGAGTCTTAAGCAGCGGAAGTATGATTAAGATAAACCGGGAGGAACTGTTAGCAATGCTTGATGAGGTGCGCACCCGCCTGCCAAAAGAACTGGCAGAAAGCCGCCAGATTATAAAATCCAAGGAATCCATCATTGCGGATGCAAAGGCCCGTGCCGAGCGTATCGTAAAAGATGCAGCCAAAGAGGCTGGTGTGATGATTGATGATAATGAGATTGTTGCACTGGCAAATATGCGTGCAGACTCCATCGTAAAAGATGCACAGAAAGCTGCTGATGAGCTGAATGGAAAGGCGAGAGAAACTGCAAGAGAGGTACAGACAGGCGCTCTGCAGTATACACAGAATATGTTAGAAGGCCTTGAATATATGTACAGTACAATTATTAAAGAAGAAAAAGAATACTTTAATTCCGTACTCGAAAAGTTAAAGTCAGAACATAAACAGATTGTTGCGGACAAACAGGAGATTGACCTGCAGCTTGGAGCAGGCATTCGGACAGGCCGGAGAAAAGAAGATTTTGAAAAGAAAGAGGAACGGGCAGAAGAGTAGATTATCGAACACGCTCTAAAAGAAGAAAGCAGTTCTTTAGGGGAAAATAAAAAGTGTACCCCTTTGCTAAATACGGCAGGAAAAATAGGGATGAGAATCTGCCCTTATTAATACTGAAAATATAGAGACAAAAGGTCAGCATAAAAGAATTAGGCATAGAAGAAAGCTCACAAAAGCAGTCCCTGTCTTTATAACAATATATCTTTTTAAAGACAGATCTGTAGCAGAGAGAACTGTCTGGACCTGGGCCATAGTACATAACCCGCCAAAAGATGTAGCAGCTGCAATGAGGGCATATTGTATCTGAGGTGTGATAAATGGTTTTAAGGCTAATAAGTGAATTCCTGTAGTGACCTCAAGATTCGCAAGCACAAAGGTGAATACAGGTGCCTGAAAAAGCGGAAAGCTTGTAAGCATTCCTGAAAGAATGGAGAAGATCATCATATAGATTCCGATAATAAAGATGATTTCGAGAGAAGGAAGAAAGACTTCTTCTGATAAAGAGAGGGCAGGAGGCTTCTTATTTGAAAGTTTTGTGACAGACTTTGCAGAATCTTTTCTGGCGAAAGAGGATGAGCTGGCCTGTCTTCGCTTTTTTTGTCTATGATATATAGCAGAAATATGTGAGTCTGGAATCAGGAGTAGCAGATAGCATAACAAAACAGGCAGGTAAAGGCAAAGAAGATAGTATATCCATAATCTTTCCTGCAGATTTATCTGGGAGCGGACGTACCCTGCTACAAACATAGGGCTTACGAAGGAGGCCAGAGGAAGCAGTGATTCTGCCTGCCTTTTGTTTAAGAGATTCTGTTGATAATAATGCGAAATAAATATAGCACCAACAGGGAAGCCAGAGCAAAGTCCAAGCAAGAAGACGGGAAGTGAAATAGCGATGGTCGTGCCTGCGGGAACAAGGCGGTGTACTTGCTTAAAGAAAAGTTGTGGTATTTCGTACCGAATCCAGAATTTCGACAAAATGATAAATGGCAAGAGAAGCGGAAGTACACAGGAGACCCATACAAACAGTCCTTCTTTTGCGTACTTTAATACGAGAGAATACTGTAAAAGCATAAGAATAAAGGATAAGCAGCAGAGTACTTGTGCTAAACGAAAAATAAGTTTTTTCAAATCAGATCTCCCAGCAGTTCATTTAATAAAATATATGCGAAATATATGAAAATATTTCTTGACAAAGAAAAAGTAACTGTGTATAATACCAAGAGTATGAGAAAAGAGAGGTTGCGATATTATGAAGATAAATATATCGGAAATCTTATCTAATCCATCTGTTATCAAGAATTTTAAAGTTGAGCCTGATTTTGAGAAGCTCAAGCTTCGAAGAGGCAGTTATCCGGTATCCTATAAGGAGCCTTTTCTTTTGACTGTTTCCAAAGCAGAAGATAAACTTCATGTTACAGGTGAGACGACGATTCGATTGATAATACCATGTGATCGATGTTTGGAGGATGTGGAGAATACATTCCATATCACGATTGATCGCAGTGTTAATCCCAATACAGAGTCAGATGGCATTGAAGACGTGGATGAATTAAGTTTCATAGACGGATATATGTTGGATGTAGACAAGCTCATCATGGATGAGATTGTGGTTGCACTCCCTACAAAGGTTCTTTGTAAGGAAGATTGTAAAGGATTGTGCAGCATCTGCGGTACCAACTTAAACAATCACACATGTGATTGTCACAAGGAGAGCCTTGACCCGCGGATGGCGGCTATTCAGGATATCTTCCGTGACTTTAATCAATAAGATATTAAAGTATTGAATACTGCATAAGTAATATATCCCGAACGTCACAAAAGAAGTAATTACAAGAGGAGGTGTGACCATGTCAATTTGTCCAAAGAATAAATCTTCTAAAGGAAGAAGAGACCGCCGTAGAGCAAACTGGAAGATGTCTGCTCCTACATTAGTAAAATGTAGCAAATGTGGTGCATTAACTATGCCACATAGAGTATGTAAAGCATGCGGATCTTACAATAAAAAAGAAATCGTTTCTGTTGACTAATTGTTGACGAACAGTAAGCCGGGAAATGGTTTTAAAAAGGCAATATTGCATGATAGATAGGCCAGACATTATGTCTGGCCTATTTTTTGTATATAGATTGTATTCGAAAAATGCTTTCTGGTTTTTACAATGCATTTTTTAGAAGCAATCACAAAGCTGATGAATTTCCACATAAATAAAGAAGTAGTTGCATGAAATTATAAAGCTGACATAAAAGAAAGATGTACGGATAGCAAAGGGGGATTTTAAAAGTAACATTTGTTCTTGACCTTATATATTGCAAAATAGTAAAATAAAACTAGAAATTTTACAAAGTAAAAGAGGTAAAATACTATGGAACATACGAAATTAACAGAGCTTTTGAATAAGGTTGCACAGGGAGAAGTCAGCGTCGAAAAGGCAGCGTTAGAATTAAAGACAGAACCTTTTGAAGACCTTGGTTTTGCCAAACTTGACCATCACAGAAAGATTCGTCAGGGAGCAGCGGAAGTCATTTATGGTGCTGGTAAGACTCCGGAACAGATTTTAAAAATCACAGAAGCTTTCCGTAAAAAAGGAGATAATGCTGTCTTGATTACAAGAATGAGTCAGGAAGCGGCCGATTTGGTTGGTGCCAGTCTCCCTCTCAGATATGATGCATTAAGCCGAACAGGTATCGTCGGAGAACTGCCAGAAAAGGATGGAAATGGAAAGGTAGTCATTGCTACAGGTGGAACCAGCGATTTGCCAGTGGCAGAAGAAGCAGCCCTAACGGCAGAAGTTCTCGGGAATGAAGTCGTAAGAATCTATGATGTCGGCGTAGCAGGAATTCATCGTTTACTGGCTTACTCTGAAGATCTGATGAGTGCACAGGTTATCGTTGTTGTTGCAGGAATGGAAGGAGCACTTGCCAGCGTAGTCGGCGGCCTCGCAGACTGCCCGGTAATCGCTGTACCGACAAGTGTTGGTTATGGAGCATCTTTTGGTGGTTTATCAGCTCTTTTATCCATGCTTAACTCCTGTGCCAGCGGAGTCAGCGTTGTAAACATTGATAATGGATTTGGTGCGGGATATATGGCAAGCATGATTAACCACGTATCCATGAAAAATGCAGAGAATTTGAAAAAATCTATGCACCATCCAGAACATCATATGCATGGACATATATGCCAAAATTAGATTTCTTTTACATTAATGAAAACAGACAGATAAAAATAGCCATAAAAAAGAATAGAGATCTAAAAAAGGAGAATACAGTGTTATCATACATTGAGAAATGTATATAAAAAGATAAGAACATAAAGGAGTCAACAACAATGAAAACATTATATTTAGAATGTAACATGGGAGCTGCCGGAGATATGCTCATGGCAGCACTCACAGAATTAATGCCGGATAAAGATGTTTTTGTAAAAGAATTAAATGATTTGCAGATTCCACAGGTAAACATCGAGCGGACAACAATTGCAAAATGCGGTATTATGGGAACACATATGGTAGTGACTGTTAATGGGGAAGAAGAAAAAAGTATAGATGTTCCAATGCACGCACATACACACAGTCATGTTCATGAAGAACACGAACATACTCATGAGCACCATCATGAACATAGCGATGAGGAACATTTCCACGCGCACCATCATGAACATAGCGATGAGGAACATTTCCACGCGCATCATCATGAGCATTCGGACGAAGAATATAGCCATCATCATCACGAGCATGGAGATGATGCATGTAGCCACAATCATACGCATGAACACCATGAGGAGCATCATACTCACAGCCATGTTTATGAAGAACACGAACATACACATGAACACAGTCATGAAGGACATACACATGCACATGGACACAGCCATCACCATACCAGCATGAAAGACATTGAGCATATCATCGGACATCTGAACGTACCAGAAAAAGTAAAAGAAGATGCTATTGCCGTATATAAATTAATCGCAGACGCAGAAAGCCATGCACATGGCCGTCCGGTAGAAGAAGTACATTTTCATGAAGTTGGAGCGATGGATGCCGTAGCAGATATCGTAGGTGTATGCCTGGCAATTTATAAACTTGCACCAGAGCAGATTATCGCTTCTCCTGTCCATGTAGGTTATGGACAGATTCATTGTGCACATGGTATTCTTCCAATCCCAGCTCCGGCAACTGCACACATTTTACAGGGAATTCCTATTTATGGCGGAAGAATTGAAGGAGAACTCTGTACTCCAACGGGAGCAGCACTTTTAAAACATTTTGCCCAGTCTTTCGGACAGATGCCAATGATGGCAGTAGAACAGACAGGCTATGGTATGGGAATGAAAGACTTTACCGATGCAAACTGCCTTCGTGCGATTATCGGAAACACCGTAGAAGGACAGGAGCAGACAGGCTGTCACGGAGCAGTGCAGGAAATGGATTCCATCATAGAACTTTGCTGTAACCTTGACGATATGACACCAGAAAAAATCGGTTTTGTCACAGAACTTCTTATGGAAGAAGGAGCCTTTGACGTATATACAACCAATATCCAGATGAAGAAAAACCGTCCAGCCGTAATGCTTACCTGTATGTGTGCAAAAGAGGATAGAGAAAAATTCCTCACACTTATTTTAAAGCACACAACGACACTCGGCGTTCGTGAATATACCTGTAAACGCTATGGCCTGAAAAGAGGAATTAGAGAAGTAGAAACTATTTACGGAACCGTTCGTGTAAAAGTAGCCTCCGGTTATGGTGTTACAAAAGAAAAACCAGAGTATGAGGACATGGCACGAATCGCAAAAGAAAAAAAGATTTCTCTGGCGGAAATTGAAAAAGAGGTTTATAAGAATTTAAAATAGACACTTATTAATCTAAAAATAGAATTTTAGTCCAGCTCTCTTTAATTAGGAAGCTGGGCTTTTTGTATCTTCATTTCAAGAATGCCCAGCATTCTTCTGCGAGATGCGCGTCATGCAATGCATGATATACTTATTTCACTTATCTATTTGAGAAGGACTAAAAGGTTCTGGCAACATAAATATTAAAAGTTTCTTCAGGAAAGTACTCGGCAATTAAATTACGATATTAAGTGTCGTAATCTATGTTAAAATAAAGAACGATATTTTATTTTAATACTTTGTAATTGACAGAGTGTCAAAATAGCTGTAAAGTATACTTGTAATGAGAAAATATTTCATTTCAGACTAAATATTATGAGAAAGGGATTGCGAACATGGAAAAATCAAAAGTTTATTTCACCGACTTTAGGGCAAAGTTAGGAGAGGGACTTCCACTCAAATTAAAGAGACTTCTGAAGAAGGCCGGAATCTCAGAAATTGATATGGAGAATAAGTTTGTAGCAATTAAGATGCATTTTGGTGAGCTCGGCAATGTAAGCTTTCTTCGTCCAAACTATGCAAAAGCAGTTGCGGATGTTATAAAAGAATTAGGGGGTAAACCATTTTTAACAGATTGTAATACGCTATATCCTGGAAGCCGTAAGAATGCTTTAGAGCATTTACAGTGTGCCTGGGAGAATGGATTTACTGCAATGACTGTCGGATGTCCTATTTTAATCGGAGATGGATTAAAAGGGACAGATGATATTGAAGTACCTGTAGAAGGTGGAGAATACATAAAGAGTGCCAAAATTGGCCGTGCGATTATGGATGCAGATATTTTTATCAGTTTAAGCCATTTTAAAGGGCATGAGACGACAGGATTTGGTGGTGCGATTAAGAACATTGGTATGGGATGCGGTTCTCGTGCTGGTAAGAAAGAGCAGCATACAAATGGTCAGCCAACGATTCACGAAGATATGTGTCGAGGATGCCGCCGCTGTATGAGAGAGTGCGCCAACAATGGTCTGGTCTTTGATGAAGAGACCAAGAAGATGCACATTGATGGAGCTAACTGTGTTGGTTGTGGAAGATGTATCGGTGCCTGTAATTTTGATGCTATTGAATTTGAGAACTGGGCAGCAACAAAGGACTTAAACTGCAGAATGGCAGAATATACAAAAGCAGTAGTAGATGGAAGACCAAACTTTCATATTTCTTTAGTTGTTGATGTATCTCCAAACTGTGATTGCCATGCAGAGAATGATGCACCAATCCTGCCGAATATCGGTATGTTTGCATCCTTTGATCCATTAGCATTAGACCAGGCCTGTGTAGATGCCTGTTTGAAGATGCAGCCACTGCCAAACAGCCAGCTTTCTGAAAATATGCATAAAGAAGGCTTTTGCGATCATCACGATCATTTCGAAAATTCTACTCCGGAATCTGAATATAAAACATGCTTAGAACATGCAGAAAAGATTGGCTTAGGAAGCAGAGAATACGAGCTTATTGTGATGAAGTAGTAATTTTATCTTGCTTTTTTCTGACAATAAGTGTATATTAAATACAATTGAACAACAGGGGAGCTTGTATTACAGGCTGAGAGGAAGGTATGACCTTCGACCCATTAACCTGATTTGGATAATGCCAACGTAGGGAAGCATAAAAGTTTTGTATAGTTTACGGGAAGTTACCGAATCGGTGGCTTCCTGTTTTTTTATGTAATTCATTTTATATAATTGGAAGTCACTCTCGAATCTCCTATTATGTGAAAACCCTTCAGGCAGAATTCTTTTCTTAGTCTACAGGAGGTGAAAGTGTGGTAAGAATCAATGGACAGGATTGTGAAAAAACAGGAATTTCTGTTTCAGATTACCTGGAACAGGAAAATTATAATGTGAAACATATTGTTGTGGAATATAATCTGGAGATTATTCCAAAAGAACGGTATGCACAGACAATTTTAAAAGATGGTGATGAGGTAGAAATCGTAAGCTTCATGGGCGGCGGCAGCAAATAAGTGTATACCGCCAAAAAGCTTATAAGAAGGCAGTAATGCATTTTTATGAAATAATAGCAAATGTATTTATGTCGAAAGTTTATGGTTTTACAAAGTAATTACTTAACTGCGAGAAATATGTGAGAAAGAAGGGCGTTTTATTATGAAGACAAAAGATAAATTAGTGATTGGTGGACATGAGTTTGATTCCCGTTTTATTTTAGGTTCTGGAAAGTATTCCATGAAGTTAATCGAAGCGGCTGTAAGAGATGCTGGTGCGCAGATTATTACGTTAGCAGTGCGCAGAGCCAACACAAAAGACCATGAAAATATTTTAGATTATATTCCAGAGGGTGTTACTCTTTTACCAAATACTTCCGGAGCGAGAAATGCACAGGAGGCGGTAAGAATCGCACGTTTGGCAAGAGAACTTGGCTGTGGAAACTTTGTAAAGGTAGAGATTATGCGTGACAGCAAGTATCTTCTTCCAGATAACCAGGAAACGATTAAGGCAACAGAAATTCTTGCAAAAGAAGGATTTGTTGTTATGCCATATATGTACCCAGACTTAAATGCTGCCAGAGATTTAGTGAATGCGGGAGCAGCCTGTGTTATGCCGCTTGCTTCTCCAATTGGCTCTAACAAAGGGCTTGCCACAAAGGAATTTATCCAGATTTTAATTGATGAGATTGATCTTCCGATTATTGTAGATGCCGGTATTGGTAAGCCATCACAAGCTTGTGAGGCGATGGAAATGGGAGCGGCTGCGATTATGGCGAATACTGCTTTGGCAACTGCCGGTGATCTTCCAATGATGGCTGCGGCATTCCGTCAGGCAATTGAGGCAGGAAGAAAGGCATATTTATCTGGTCTTGGACGTGTGCTTACAAGAGGAGCATCGGCTTCTGACCCACTGACAGGATTTTTGCATTAAATGATAACTTGTGAATTACCTCATTGATATTTAGTCAGATAACCTATCTGTTTTTTCATCAAACTGTGTTATTTATCTGAAAGTCAATGGGATGGCAAACCAGAGAGTGTTTGAAAAATCATTCCTGCAAATCAAATTGTAGTGAACATCTTGCAGGAAACATTTTTAAACACATTCTGGCAAGTTTGTAGCAATATAGAAAAATCAGCTTTGTAGAAAAGGTTTTTTAGGATTTTAGTAATTATAAAAATGTGAAAAGATTTACTGGAAAAGAGGTAGCAAAATGGAAAATCAGTTTTTAATTGATTCAGAATATTTATCAGCCGAAGCTCTGGAGAAAAAGCATCGTTTGGAAACAGACCCTTCTTCAAGAAAAAGTCATATGGAATATATGCCAGGAATGGAACAGATTACATCAGATGTTATGGAAAAAGTCATGAGTCAGATGAACTCTTATGATTATGAAAAATACACGGCAAAAGATGTAAAAGCAGCATTAGAACATGAAACTTGTTCTATCGAAGATTTTAAAGCGTTATTATCTCCTGCGGCTGCACCGTTTTTAGAGCAGATGGCACAGAAAGCGAAAATAGAGACAAGTAAGCATTTCGGAAATACAGTATATTTGTTTACACCGCTTTATATTGCAAACTATTGTGAAAATTATTGCGTGTACTGTGGATTTAACTGTTATAACCATATTAATCGTATGCAGCTTAATATGGAACAGATTGCCCATGAGATGAAAGTAATTGCTGATTCTGGTATGGAAGAAATCTTGATTCTTACTGGAGAAAGCCGGGCAAAAAGTGATGTAAAATACATTGGTGAGGCATGTAAACTTGCAAGAAAGTATTTCCGCATGGTCGGTCTTGAAATCTATCCGGTAAATACCAACGAATATCGTTATCTGCATGAATGCGGAGCAGATTATGTCACTGTATTTCAGGAAACCTATGACTCCGATAAATACGAAACTTTGCATCTGATGGGACATAAACGAGTATGGCCATACCGTTTTGAGGCACAGGAACGTGCTCTTATGGCAGGTATGAGAGGAGCGGGTTTTTCTGCACTTCTTGGATTATCTGATTTTAGAAAAGATGCGTTAGCAAGCGCACTTCATGTTTACTATTTACAGAGAAAATACCCACAGGCAGAACTTTCCCTGTCCTGTCCAAGACTTCGCCCAATCATCAATAACGATAAAATTAATCCTTTAGACGTTGGTGAAAAACAGCTTTGCCAGGTATTATGTGCTTATCGCATCTTCCTTCCGTTTGTTGGCATTACCGTTTCCTCAAGAGAAAGCGAAATCTTCCGAAACGGCATTGTAAAAATCGCTGCCACCAAAGTTTCCGCTGGTGTCTCTACTGGAATCGGTGATCACGAAAGCAAATACACTGGAAAGGAGGAAGACGGCGAGCAGGGTGATGAACAATTTGAGATCAATGACGGAAGAAGCTTCCAGAAAATGTATGAAGACATTTCGGAAGAAGGCCTGCAGCCAGTCTTAAATGATTATCTTTATGTGTAAGCGAAGAAATCAAAATTCCACCAAAGATCTGAAGCAACAGCTTATAAAAAATAGAAGCTGTCAAAACAGAGACTATCAAGGTAAAACCTTTGAAAAGAAAAATACAACAGGAGGAGAGTTCAATTCTATATTAAAAAATTCTGTAATGGAAAAATCAGATATCCTGTGTATTACAAATCGGAAACTTTGTAAAGATGACTTTTTAAAAAGAATCCAAATTATCGCAACAGCGCAACCCAAAGCGATAGTATTAAGAGAAAAAGATTTATCAGAAGAAGCATATACAATATTAGCAGAAAAAGTAATGCATATTTGCGAGAAGTATAGCGTGCCATGTATCCTCCACAGTTTTGCAAAAGCAGCAATGGCCCTTAATGTAAAAGCAATCCATATGCCTCTGCCACTTCTTCGGAAAATGACTCCACAAGAAAAAAATCATTTTGAAATAATTGGTGCCTCCTGCCACTCTTTAGAGGAGGCAAAAGAGGCAGAAAGACTTGGATGTACTTACATTACTGCCGGGCATATCTTTCTTACAGATTGTAAAAAGGGACTACCGGGAAGAGGTCTTACATTTTTACAAAATATTTGTGAAAATGTATCTATTCCGGTATATGCTATTGGCGGAATTTCCAATGAAAACATAAATGACGTTAGACAAACAGGAGCAGCAGGGGCATGTATAATGAGTGGCTTTATGAAATGTAATAATGTAGCGGAAATTATATAAAATTTATGTAGAAGTGCCATAGGTTTCTATGCGTATGCTGTAAATTTTCTTTACGAAAAGAAGGCGGATATTATGTGAATTTTTTATGCGATAGGTTCTTCCTTTTTTGCAGGTATCACAGCAATCCTTGCAAAGTGTGGAATTCGGAAGACAAACTCAAATGTGGCCACAGCAATCCGAACAATAGTTGTTCTTATATTTGCGTGGCTGATGGTGTTCGTTACAGGTGCAGAGGCAGGCATTAGTAATATTAGTAGTCGTACATTGTTATTCCTTGTATTATCTGGATTGGCCACAGGAGCCTCATGGTTGTGCTATTTCCATGCTCTGCAAAAAGGAGATGTTAATAAAGTTGTTCCGATTGATAAATCCAGTACGATTTTAACAATTTTATTAGCACTCATCTTTTTACAGGAAGGGCTTAGCCTTGGAAAAGGTGTCGGTATTGTTTTGATCGGTGTTGGAACAATGCTGATGATTACAAGAAAAGGAATGGCAAATCAGGAGAAAAGTTCCGATGGAAGCTGGTTTATTTACGCAGTCTTTTCCGCAGTATTTGCCAGTCTTACCGCAATACTTGGAAAGGCAGGTATCGAAGGAGTTGATTCTAATCTTGGTACAGCCATTCGTACAACTGTTGTCCTTGTCATGGCGTGGTTTATGGTTTTTGTGACCGGAGAACAAAAGAAAGTACGGACTGTCGAGAAAATAGAACGACTCTTTATCTGTCTGTCAGGACTTGCAACCGGAGCTTCCTGGCTATGCTATTACCGTGCATTACAAGAAGGACCGGCAAGTGTTGTTGTTCCGATTGACAAATTAAGCATGCTTATAACAATTGCATTTTCTTACATCGTATTTCATGAGAAGCTTACTAAAAAAGCAGCTTTTGGTGTTGTACTTATTACTGCAGGAACAATACTTCTGGCAATGATGTAAATAGGAATTTGCCGGGGTGAGTAGTGGAAGAAGTCAGGAGAGATAGAAGTAATTCGGAAATTTAAATCTTTCAGGATTGATACAAAACCTAAAAAAATCAAATTTTCAGCGTACTACAACAATAATTCGAGTCAATCTTTCAAAAAACAACTCCGCAGAAAGCCAAAACCTTCTGGCGATTCCCCAAATCACTTCAACAATAAATAGCAATTTTCCCCCCACAGCCAAAGCACAGCTCCCGAAGAGAGTCTAACCCCTATATTTGTGGCCTCGGAGCAAGGTTTGGATGCGAGCGCTTAAAGCGAGCATTCAAACCGCCGCGACTAAAGTCACAAATATAGGGG
>ENA-OWPB01000362-OWPB01000362.1-human-gut-metagenome-genome-assembly--contig:-NODE-362-length-60688-cov-17.148714_pt1 | contig 60688 bp, 45 predicted proteins | sample MGYA00248260_ERZ651838 | MGnify/ENA primary metagenome ERZ651838 (study PRJEB26924, sample SAMEA4378304) | human gut metagenome | biome: human gut; feature: human-associated habitat; material: faeces... | reverse complement strand
ACTCGCTACCTCCACCTTGGCAAGGTGGCGCTCTACCAGATGAGCTACGGCCGCACATTTCATGTGGTCTGCCGGGGTTTCGCTCCCGGCGACGTTGGCTATTATAGCGTAAAATGCAGGCTTTGTCAACAACAAATTTCCAAAAAATCAGACTTTTTGCAAAACACGCCTGTCTGCGCCTGTTTTTCAAAAACAAAGCCGAAACCGGAATGAAACCGAAATGTTTCAGCTTTGCGGCGGCAGACACAAAGAAAATTCGGTTGCTTTCCCTTCTTAAAGAGGTTATAATAAACTTGTCAAAAAGTTGCACAAAAACACGTCTGCTGTGCCGCGCGGGCGGGCAGACGTGTTTTTGTGCCGAGATTTTGCCAGAAAAAGGAGCAACCGCAATGTACAAGATCACTGAAAAGGTCGCGCTGAACCCCACCGTGACAAAGATGGTCATTGAAGCCCCGCTCATTGCCAAAAAGGCAAAGCCGGGCCAGTTCATCATTGTGCGCCCGTTTGAGGACAGCGAGCGCATCCCCCTGACCGTGGCCGGTTACGACCGCGAAAAGGGCACTGTGGATATCATTTTCCAGATCGTGGGCGGCACCACCATGGAGCTGAACAGCCTGAACGCAGGCGACAGCGTCCATGACTTTGTGGGCCCCTTGGGCCGCGCCACCGAGACCGAGGGCCTGAAAAAGGTCTGTGTTGTGGGCGGCGGCGTGGGCTGCGCCATCGCCCTGCCCATTGCCAAGGAGCTGCACGACCAGGGCTGCACCGTCCACAGCGTCATCGGCTTCCGCAATAAGGATCTGCTCATCCTCGAGGACGAGTTCAACGCCTGCAGTGACGAGCTGCGCATTATGACCGATGACGGCAGCTACGGCACCAAGGGTGTGGTCACTGCCGCTCTGGACGAGCTGGTGGCCGCCGGCAACCAGTACGATCTGGTCATCACCATCGGCCCGCTGATTATGATGAAATTCGTTGTCAAGACCTGCCAGAAGCACGGCCTGAAGAGCATTGTCTCCATGAACCCCATTATGATCGACGGCACCGGCATGTGCGGCGGCTGCCGCCTGACCGTGGGCGGCGAGACCAAGTTTGCCTGCGTGGACGGCCCTGACTTTGACGGTGACCTCGTCGATTTCGACGAAGCCATGGCCCGCGGCACCATGTACCGCCCCTTTGAGGCAAAGGCCCGCGAGAAGGCCTGCAATCTGTTCAAGACTGAGGAGGCAAAGTAAGATGGCTTTCAATATGGATCCCCAAAAGTGCCCCATGCCCACCCAGGACCCCAACGTCCGCAACAAGAACTTTGAGGAAGTTGCACTGGGCTATACCGAAGAGATGGCCGTGAACGAGGCAAAGCGCTGCATCCACTGCAAGAACAAGCCCTGCCAGACCGGCTGCCCCGTGGGCATCGATATCCCCGAGTTCATCGGTCATGTGGCCGAGGGCGACTTTGAAGCCGCCTATCAGGTCATTGCCCGCTCCTCCTCCCTGCCCGCCGTCTGCGGCCGTGTCTGCCCCCAGGAGAGCCAGTGCGAGGGCAAGTGCACCCGCGGCATCAAGAACGAGCCCGTGGGCATCGGCCGCCTGGAGCGCTTTGTGGCCGACTGGCACCGTGAAAACGTCCACACCGCCCCCATCGTGCCCGCATGGAACGGCCACAAGGTCGCCATCATCGGTGCAGGCCCTGCCGGTCTGACTGCCGCAGGCGACCTGGCCAAGCTGGGTTATAAGGTCACCGTCTACGAGGCCCTGCATGTGGCCGGCGGCGTGCTGATGTACGGCATCCCCGAGTTCCGTCTGCCCAAGGCCATCGTCCAGCAGGAGATCGACGGCCTGAAGAAGATGGGCGTGGATTTTGAGTGCAACATGGTCATCGGCAAGGTGCTGACCATCGACGAGCTGATGGGCGAGTACGGCTACGAGGCCGTGTTCGTTGGCTCCGGTGCCGGTCTGCCCCGCTTTATGGGCATCCCCGGCGAGAGCCTGAAGGGCGTGTACTCCGCCAACGAGTTCCTGACCCGCTCCAACCTGATGAAGGCCTACCTGCCCACCAGCAAGACCCCCATCCGCACCGGCAAAAAGGTGGCCGTTGTGGGCGGCGGCAACGTGGCCATGGATGCTGCCCGCAGCGCCCTGCGTCTGGGTGCCGAGACTGTGTACATCGTCTACCGCCGCGGCATGGCCGAGCTGCCTGCCCGTAAGGAGGAGGTCGAGCACGCCGAGGAAGAGGGCATCATCTTCAAGACCCTGTGCAACCCCGTGGAGATCCACGCCAACGACGAAGGCTTCGTCAAGTCCATCACCTGCATTGAGATGGAGCTGGGTGAGCCCGATGCTTCCGGCCGCCGCCGTCCCATTGAAAAGAAGGGCAGCGAGTTTGAGCTGGACGTGGATACCGTGATCATGAGCCTGGGCACCAGCCCCAACCCCCTGATCCGCTCCACCACTCCCGGCCTGGAGACCAACAAGCACGGCTGCATCGTCACCGAGGGCGACGAGGGCAAGACCAGCCGTGAGGGCGTGTACGCCGGCGGCGATGCCGTGACCGGTGCCGCCACCGTCATCAAGGCCATGGGTGCCGGTAAGGCAGCCGCCAAGGCCATGGACGAGTACATCCAGAATAAGTAAGGAACACTTCCCTTCTCCATAAAAAACAGGTGCACCTGAACGGTGCACCTGTTTTTTTTTTTGCGCATCTCTATATTTTTAAGTCGTTATGAGGCCCTGTTCCAGACAGTACCAATAGATGCCATCCTCCATCACGGTACGGCAGTGTGCGGCAGCAGCAGCCTTCAGCTTCTCAGAGGCATTGCCCATAGCCACACCGGTGCCCACAGCCCCAAACATCTCCAAATCATTGTTGCCATCTCCGAACGCCATGCTATCGGCTTTGGAGATGCCATAGAACTCCAACACCTTTTCCACGGCAATCCCCTTGCCGCCGCTGGCCGGAATGATGTCCACAGCCCGATTCCACCACGCCGCGATCTTTGCATGGGGTACATCCTTCAAAATAGCTGGGTACTCCTCTTCCCGGCCACCCATGAGCACCTGGAAAATTTCTCCCTTTGCCATCTCCTCAAAATCCTCAGCGATCTTCAACTCAACGCCGCCGATGGCAAAATACTCTTCCAGATCCGGTTCGGAGCCGTTGGCCGCCAGCCGGGTCGTGTTGGCCAGGGCAACGGGCCGTCCCAACGCCGCTGCGTTCCGGATGAGGGTAGCAACCTCCTCCGTAGGGATGGTGTTCTTGAAAATATCCTGCTCTGGAGTGAAGCAGTAGGAGCCGTTGTAGGTCAGGAAAGCATCAAAGGACACCCCCTCAAACTTCGGCACCTCCATAGGAGCCCGCCCGGTGGCGATGCAAAGACGGATGCCGTTCTGGTGCAGCCGCCGCAAGGCTTCCAGCGTGCGGGGCCGGGCAGCACCCTTCAGCGGCACCAGTGTTCCATCCACATCAAAAAAGATGATCTTCGGTTTATTCATATGCCTTCCCTCCGGTTGCCGGACAGCCAGGGCTTATCCTATGGATTCCCAGCTGTTTTATGGGAAAATTATAGCACGAAGGGGGCGTTTTTTCAAATGTATCCCACTCTTTATGCATCCTGCCCAAAAAACAGAGCAATATTTTGTCACTCAAACTTGGCGGAACCTGATTGATTTTGACTGAGATTTTGCTATAATAAGGGGGCAAGGCGGTCATAACCCGCCAATGCCAATCAAAACCAATCATATAAATCGAACAAGGGGGAATGTTCCCGATGCTGGCAGAAGAACGATTCAGCCTGATTCTGGATCTGCTGGCGCGGCAGCGCACCGCCACCGTACAGGAGTTGTGCGAGGCGTTGAACGCAAGCGAATCCACCATCCGGCGCGACCTGAACGAGCTGGACAAGCAGGGCAAACTGAACAAGGTGCACGGCGGGGCCACCCTGCCGGACAGCCCCTTCCGCACCGACGAGCCCACCATGGCCGCCAAGGAAGAGCTGGCCGTCAGCCAGAAGCAGAGCATCGCCCAGGCGGCGGCAGAACTGATCCTGCCGGAAGATTTCATCTATCTGGATGCAGGCTCCAGCACACTGGCTCTGGCACGGGCGCTGAGCGGCCCGGCCCTGAACGCCAGCTATGTGACCAACGGCGTGGCCCACGCCCGCCTGCTGGCCCAGAAAGGCTGCCGGGTGTTCCTGCCCGGCGGGCTGCTGCGGCCCCAGACCGAGGCCATCATCGGGGCGGCTGCGCTGACTGCCATCCAACAGTACAATTTCACCAAAGCATTCATGGGGGCCAACGGCGTGGCGCTGGATTCCGGCTTCACTACCCCAGACCCCGAGGAGGCCGCCGTCAAGGCTGCGGCCATCCACCGGGCGCGGGAAACGTGGTTCCTGGTGGACGACACCAAATTCGCGCAGGTCTACCCCGCCGTCATCTGTGATCTGCACAGTGGTGCCATCCTGACGAACCGGTGCCCCAACCCCAAATACCGGCAGTACACTCTGATAAAGGAGACCGAGGTATGATCTACACTGTAACGTTCAATCCTGCCATTGATTATGTGGTCCGTCTCGACAGGCCCCTTGAGGTGGGCGAGGTGAACCGCGCCGCCGGGGAGGACTGCGTGCTGGGCGGCAAAGGCATCAATGTTTCCGGCGTGCTCCGGGAGCTGGGCTGTGAGAGCGTGGCTCTGGGCTTTGTGGCCGGTGAGACCGGTGCCTGGCTGGAACGTGGTCTGGCCGCGCAGGGGCTCCGGACCGATTTCATCCATCTGGCCGAGGGCATGACCCGCATCAACGTCAAGATCAAGGCAGGCACCGAGACCGAGCTGAACGGCGCAGGCCCCAGCATCCCGGAAAGCGCCATGCAGCAGCTGGAAGCCCAGCTGGACACCCTGCAGCCTGACGACATCCTCATTCTGGCGGGCAGCATCCCCAAGAGCCTTTCCCAGAGCACCTACGAGCGGCTGCTGGCAGGGCTGGAGGGCCACGGTGTGCGGGCTGTGGTGGATGCCACCCAGGATCTGCTGGTCAACGTCCTCCCCTATCACCCCTTCCTGATCAAGCCCAACGATCACGAGCTGGGCGAGATCGTGGGCCGGGAGCTGAAAACGGACGAAGAGATCACCGCCGCCGCCCGCGCCCTGCAGGAAAAGGGTGCCCGGAACGTGCTGGTGAGCATGGCCGGAAACGGCGCTCTGCTGGTGGATGAGCACGGCGAGGTGCACCGCATCGGCTGCCCCAAGGGCAAGGTCGTGAACAGCGTAGGCGCAGGCGACAGCATGGTGGCCGGTTTTGTGGCAGGTTATCTGCAAAGCGGCAGCTATAAGCGGGCCCTCCGGCTGGGCACCGCCTGCGGCAGTGCCACCGCGTTCAGCCTTGGGCTGGCAACGAAAGAAAAGATCGAAGAATTGTTTGATCAAATTTAAAGCAGCTCACCCTCTCCGTCATTGCTCTCCCAGATTCAGCTTCTGCTGACCTTGGAGATGCGTTGGCTCCCCCTTTGGGGGAGCTGGCAAAGCCATCAGGCTTTGACTGAGAGGGCTGCAGATAGAGAGAAAGGAAAACCCTTATGCGCATTACGGAATTATTCACCGCAAAGTCCATCGAGCTGGATTCTGCGGCATCCAACCGGGACGAGATCCTCTCCCGGCTGGTAGAGCTGCAGGCCACCCACGGCAACATCACCGACACAGAAGCCTACAAGAAAGCGCTCTACGCCCGGGAAGATGAGGCTTCCACCTACGTGGACAACGGCATCACCGTTCCCCACGCCAAGACGAATGTGGTCACCCGGCCCAGCCTGGCCGCCCTGCGTCTGAGCACCCCGGTGCAGTACAACGCCGAGGATGACGGCAAGACCGACCTGCTCTTTGCCATTGCAGCCCCCGAAAACGGCAGCCTGCATGTGGATATGCTGGCCCGCATGATGCAGATGCTGATGAACGAGGACTTTGTGGAAAAGCTGAAGGCTGCAAAGACCCCCGCCGAATTCCTTGCCCTCATCGACGCACAGGAGGAGACCCAGTTCGGTGAGGAGAGCTTCACCCAGCAGGCCATCCCCCAGAGCGGCTACCGCATTCTGGCCGTGACCGCCTGCCCCAACGGCATTGCCCACACCTACATGGCCGCCGAGGCGCTGGCCAAGGCCGGTGACAAGCTGGGCCTGCCCACAAAGGTGGAGACCAACGGCTCCGATGGTGCCAAGAACGTGCTGACCCGCGCCGAGATCGCAGCCTGTGACGGCATCATCGTGGCTGCAGACAAAAATGTGGAGACCGCCCGCTTTGACGGCAAGCCCGTGCTGTTTGCCCGGGTGGATGACGGCATCCACAAGCCCGAGGAGCTGCTGAAAAAGGTAGCCCACGGTGAAGTTCCTGTTTATCACGCCAAGGGCGGTGCTTCCGCTGCCGAAGAGGAGACCTCCGGCGACAGCTTTGGCCGCAAGGTGTACAAGGATCTGATGAACGGCGTGTCTCACATGCTGCCCTTTGTGGTGGGCGGCGGCATTATGATCGCGCTGGCCTTCCTGCTGGACGATTACACCATCGACCCCTCCAACTTCGGCATGAACACCCCCATCGCCGCCTTCTTCAAGACGGTGGGCAGCGCCGCCTTTGGCTACATGCTTCCCATTCTGGCAGGCTTCATCGCCATGTCCATCGCCGACCGTCCCGGCCTGGCCGTGGGCTTTGCGGGCGGCGTGCTGGCCATGAACGGCACCAACTTTGCAGGCCTTGCCAACGGTGAGACCACCGGCATCTCCGGCGGCTTCCTGGCCGCTCTGCTGGCCGGTTTCGTGGCCGGTTATGTGGTCGAGTTCCTGAAAAAGATCACCGAAAAGCTCCCCGCCAGCCTGAACGGCATCCGCCCCATGCTGATCTACCCGCTGGGCGGCATCCTCATCATCGGTGCCGTGATGTGCGGCATCAACCCGGTCATGGGCATGATCAACACCGCCATGACCAACTGCCTCAACGCCATGGGCGGCACCTCCAAAGTCCTGCTGGGTGCCATCGTTGCCGGTATGATGAGCATTGACATGGGCGGCCCCTTCAACAAGGCTGCCTACGTCTTTGGCACTGCCGCACTGGCCTCCGGCAACTACGAGGTCATGGCTGCTGTCATGGTGGGCGGCATGGTTCCTCCCATCGCGATTGCCCTCTCCACCACCTTCTGCCCCAAAAAGTGGACCCCTGACGAGCGCCGCAACGGCATCGTGAACTACGTCATGGGCCTGTGCTTCGTCACCGAGGGTGCCATCCCCTACGCCGCCGCCGACCCGCTGCGCGTCCTGCCCAGCTGTGTGGCCGGTGCCGCGCTGGCCGGTGCCCTCTCCATGACCTTCGGCTGCGCCCTGCGCGCTCCCCACGGCGGCATCTTCGTGTTCCCCGTGGTCGATCATGCCCTGCTCTACTGCGTGGCTCTGGCCGCTGGCAGCGTGGTGGGTGCCGTGATCCTGAGCCTGCTCAAGAAGGACCGCACCGACGCAGTCTGATCTGCCATTCTCCTTCTTCCTTTACCATATAAAAAGGGCCCGTCTGCGCGCACCAAAATGCGGCAGGCGGGCCCTTTCGTGCTTATCCCTTGATGATCCGGAGCAGGGTCTTGTCCAGCTGGATGGTGCGGTTCCAGGGGTTCAGGATGATGCCCTGGATCTCCGGCACCTGCAGTGCGGCATCCAGCAGCTTTTCAAGCTCCACCAGAAAGGTGGACTGCACCGTTTCCGCGCCCTTCATCTCCTCTTCAAAGCTGGTAAAGGCATACCACCAGCTGGCCCCATCGGCCGTGCGGAGGGCCCGCAGCTGCATCTGCTCACTGGCCGGGTTCGGCTCCACCGCCACCACGACCTGTCCGTTTTCCCGCATCCGCCGCCGGATCACGGTCAGGGTATGCGCCAGCTGCTCCTGTGTGGGCTCCTGCTGTAACTGGCAGACCGCCTGTTCGATCTTTTCGTTGCCGTTCAGGCCCTCGTCCTTCTTCTGCGCCATAAGCTCTCCCGTTCTTTTTGTTGTATTTTATGCTTGTATTATATCCGGACTTTACGAAAAATGGAAGCGCTGGCCAGAGATTCTTTCTTTTTTCGTCTGCTTTCGGGTGTTTTTTCAAAAATCAGTAGCCCCCGCCCCGAAAAAGTGTTACAATATTTTCGTCTGGTATCATTTCAGAAACGACAGGACGCGCCGTTTTTCCGTGAGCCGTTTTGTCGGAATGGGAGAGATAATGTAATGAAACGAATCCTTCGTTCTGCCGTCAGTCTGCTGCTGTGCGCCGCCGTGGCGCTGGGCGGCACTGCCTGCGGCCGAAGCAAGCTGCCCACCACCATCACGATCTGGACCTACTACAACGGCGATCAGCTGGAATGCTTCAACCAGCTGGTGGAGCAGTTCAACTCCACCGTGGGCAAAGAGAAGAACATCCGGGTCGAAAGCTCCAGTCAGGGCAGCGTGAACGACCTTGAGACCAGCGTGCTGGCCGCCGCCGAGGGCAAGGTGGGTGCCGAGAAGCTGCCCAACATCGTCTCTTCCTACGCGGACACCGCCTTTACGCTGGATCAGATGGGCCTTGCCGTTGACCTGAGCCCCTACCTGACCGAAAAAGAGAAGTCTGCCTATATCGCCGGGTTTCTCGAGGAGGGCGACCTGATGAACAACGGGGAGCTCAAGGTCTTTCCCATAGCAAAATCCACTGAGCTGCTCTACCTGAACGCCACCGACTTTGCCCCCTTTGCCGAGGCCACGGGCGTGACCTATGCGGATCTTTCCACTGTGGAGGGGCTGAACGAGGCCGCACACAAATACTACGACTGGACCGATGCCCAGACGGCTGCGCCCAACGACGGCAAGGCCCTGTATGGCCGCGACGCGCTGACCAATTACCTGCTCTGCGGCGCACAGGAACTGGGTACGACCATCTTTGATGCCGAGAACGGCGTGATGACCCTGCACTTTGACAAGCCGACCCTCCGCAGGCTGTGGGATAACTACTATGTCCCCTACATCAAGGGCTGGTGCAGTGCCAGCGGCAAGTTCCGCAGCGACGATATCAAGATCGGCAGCCTGCTGGCCTATGTCGGTTCCTCCTCCAGCGCTTCCTTCTTCCCCACCCAGGTGCTGACCAGCGACACCGAGAGCCACGGCATCGAGATGGCCGCGCTGCCCTGCCCCAGCTTTGCAGGCTGTGAGCCGGTGGCCGTCCAGCAGGGGGCCGGCATGGTAGTCATCCCGGGCACCGAGGACGAGATCAGTGCCTGCGCTGCCTTTCTGAAATGGTTCACCCAGCCGGAAAACAACCTGCAGTTCTCGGTGCAGTCCGGCTATATGCCCGTGACCTATGCCGCCAACAGCATATCTGCCCTTGAGAACAGCGGCCTGACGGTCTCCGACAGGATCCACAAGGTGCTGAGCCTGTCCATTGATGCCATCGATCGCAGCAAGCTCTACACCACCCATGCCTTCCCGGCTGCCCTGAGCGCCCGCAATACCCTGCAGTACGCCCTGGAGGACCGTGTCACTGCCGACCGTGCCACGGTGCTGGAGCGGCTGGCTGCCGGGCAGACCCCCGAGGAAGCCGAAGCCGAGTTTTCTGACCGATGCCTATTTTGATGCCTGGTACGACCAGACCCTGGCCGCTCTCAGCGCCTTTGCGGGCTGAGATGCCCTTGGAACAACCACAAAAGGAGAGCCCTTCAGATGCAGAACCGCAAGCCGCACAGACAAAAGGCCCCTCAGACGGGCCATTCTATCTTCGGCACCATCCTTTTCTCCCTGCTGGCTGTGCTGGCGGTGGAGATCCTGCTGCTGACCTTTACCGTCCACGCCACCCGGCTTGGCCCCCAGCTGAACCAGAACGCCGAGGATATCCTTGCCATGCAGGTGGACAACCGCAGCCGGTATCTTCAGTCCATCCTCCATAATGCGCAGGAGCTGACCAGCCTTTCCGATGCCATCAATGGCCTGACTCAGCAGCTTCTGGACGAGGGAGAGATCAGCCTGAGCACGCTGGACAGCAGCAGCGACGCGGCCTATCCCCTGCTGGAAGCCGCCGCGCCGGAGCTCATCAGCACCCTGCGCATCAAGTCGGTGACCGGCGTGTTTCTTATCCTGAACACCCATGATCTGGATAAGCAGAAGCAGGACAGCCTCATGCCCGCCATTTACCTGCGGGATCTTGACCCGGATGCCGCTCCCTCCCAGCGCAACGCCGACCTGACCTTCGTGCGGGCACCGGCCCAGCTGGTGCAGTCCCTCTCCATTGCCACGGACAACAGCTGGTCCCCCACCATCCGCTACCGGGCACTGGGAAACCGCGGCTTCCTTTATCCCCCTTTCCAGGCCGCCTATAAAGACGGAGCCAGCCTTGCCGCCTCCGATTATGGCCACTGGACCTCACAATCCTATCTGGTGCCCGGGGACACCCACGAGGCCATTGCCTACAGCCAGCCCCTGATCCTGCCGGACGGCACCGTTTACGGCGTGATCGGCGTGGAACTGCTGGCCGACTACCTGTGGGAGAACCTGCCCTGCTCTGAACTGCAAAACAACGGCACCTATTTCCTTGCCGTGACCGATACGGAGGAGCTCTCTGCCTCTGAACTGCAGCTGCGTCCGGTGCTCCGTTCCCACTGCGACGGGCAGCCGGGTTCTGCGGACGAAAGCCTTACGCTGCGCCTCCACAGTGCCCAGACCCGCCGCTACCTCTTCAGCGATGCCCTCTACATTGCCTCGGTCTCCCCCTTGAACCTCTACAGCCGGAACGCCCCTTTCTCGGGCAAGCACTGGCTTCTCGTGGGCTCTGTTCCCGCAGGGCAGCTCTTTGCTTTCGCCCAGCGGCTGCAGCAGCTGTTCTCCTTCATCATTCTGATCACGCTGGCCGTTGGCTTTGTTTGCAGCTGGCTGATCAGCAGGCGGCTGGCCCGGCCCGTAGCCAAGCTCTCGGCTGAGGTAGCCGCTGCCGAAGCGGATTCCTCCGCCATCCCACATCTTTCCACCACCGGCATCAGGGAGCTGGATCAGTTTTCCTCTGCCTTTACCCAGCTGAGCAAAGACGTGCTGGACTCCTCCACCCGCTTTTTGCGCATTATGAAATTGGCCAGCGCGGAGCTGGGCGGCTATGAGCTGCGCGATGACAGCGTTTATGTGACCGACAACTTCTTCTCCATGCTGGGCCTTGCACAGGAGCAGCCCGATCCGCTCACGCCAAAGGCTTTCCGCGCCCTGATGGGCACACTGGAGCAGCGGTGGTTCTACCGCCTGTCCCCGGCCAACAACAAGGTCTTTGCCATCCCCCAGCCCGACGGCAGCACCCACTACATCACCCTGCGTGTCACCCATATCCTGGGCGAAAACGCCTCCGAGGTGGGTCTGGCTGAGGATATGACCACCACGGTGCTGGAGCAGCAGCGCATTGAGCACGAGCGCGATTACGATACCCTGACCGGTCTGTACCGCCGCCGTGCCTTTGACCGCGCCTGTGAAGCGCTGTTCCAGCAGCCCGAAAAGCTGGGCTGTGCCGCCCTGCTGATGATGGATCTGGACAACCTCAAGCAGATCAACGACACCTACGGCCACGACTGGGGCGACCAGTACATCCGCCAGACCGGCCAGTGCTTTGCGGCCAATACGCCCGCCAACACCATCTGCTCCCGCCTTTCGGGCGATGAGTTCCTGATCTTCTTCTATGGCTACCAGGATCAGGCACAGCTCCGCGCCCAGCTGGAGCTGCTGAGTGCCGCCCTGCAGCGCAGCGTGTCCATCCTGCCCAACGGCAAGCAGCTGCACATCAGCATCTCGGGCGGCATTGCCTGGTACCCCACGGACGGCCACGACCTGCTCACCCTGAAAAAATATGCCGACTTTGCCATGTATCAGGTCAAGCATTCCCACAAGGGCCGCATGTGTGATTTTGATATCGGCAGCTACCATCAGGAGGCATACGCCGCCCAGACCCAGCAGGACTTTGAGCTCCTGCTGCAGGAGGAGCTGGTGTCCTACCACTTCCAGCCCATCTGCTCTGCCCGCAGCGGCCGGATCGCAGCCTACGAGGCCCTCATGCGGGTCGATCTGCCCACCCTGCACTCCCCCGCTCAGGTCATGCAGCTGGCCCATGAGACGGGCCGCCTGTATGAGATCGAACGGATCACTGTGTTCCATTCCAGCGCGATCTTCCAGCGTATGCAGGCACAGGGCCTGTTCCAAAGCGATGCCCTGCTCTTCATCAACTCCATCGCCAATGTCAGCCTGACGAATGAGGATGTGGAGGAATATGCTCAGCGCTACCCCGAGCTGCTCAAGCGGCTGGTGGTGGAGATCACCGAACAGGAGGATCTGGACCGCGCATGTCTGGAACGGAAGCGGAACGTTCCGGGCTTCTCCGGCTCCTTTGCGCTGGATGACTACGGCAGCGGCTACAGCAACGAGCTGAACCTGCTGGAGCTCTCGCCCCGGTATATCAAGATCGACATTTCCATTGTGCGCGGGATCGACACCGACCGTGATAAGCAGCAGATCGTCTCCAACATTGTGGCTTACGCCCACGCCCGCAGTATGCAACTCATCGCCGAGGGCATTGAGACCGAGGCCCAGCTGCGCACCGTCATCGGTCTGGGCGTGGATCTGCTGCAGGGCTACTACCTCAGCCGCCCCGCCGCAGTGCCCGCCCCCATTGCACCGGAAGCGCAGGCGGTGATCGACCAGCTCGAACACCAGCGGTTTGATCCCCTCGGTTTATGATCTTTCCGGCTCCCCTGTGGGGGAGCCTTTTGTGACCCCATTCAGAGAAAGGAGACACGATGAACCACGAATCCAGTTCCGCTCTCCCCGCCGCCATCCGGGTGCGGGGCGCGCGGGTGCACAACCTGAAGAACATCGACGTAGATGTGCCGCTCCACAAGATCGTCGGCATTGCGGGCGTGTCCGGCTCCGGCAAGTCCTCGCTGGCGCTGGGTGTCCTCTACGCCGAGGGCTCCCGCCGCTATCTGGAGGCTCTTTCCACCTACACCCGCCGCCGGATGACCCAGGCCGAAAAGGCGCAGGTGGACGAGATCCGCTATGTTCCCGCCGCACTGGCCCTCCACCAGCGGCCCGGCGTGCCCGGAATGCGCTCCACCTTTGGCACCATGACCGAGCTTTTGAACAGCCTGCGCCTGATGTTCTCCCGGCTGTCCCACTACCCCTGCCCCGCCTGCGGCTGCATGGTGCCGCCCAGCCTGAACATTGCGGCCGAGATCCCGCTCTACTGCCCCCGGTGCGGCGCGCAGGTGCCGGTGCTGGGCGCGGAGCAGTTCGCCTTTAACAGCACCGGAGCCTGCCCAGACTGCGAGGGCACCGGCATCGTGCGGGTGGTGGACGAATCCACTCTGGTGCCGGACGAGAGCCTTTCCATCAACGAGGGCGCAGTACTGCCCTGGCAGACCCTGATGTGGTCACTGATGAAGGAGATCGCCGAAAAAATGGGCGTGCGCACCAACGTCCCCTTCCGGGAGCTGACCCCGGAAGAGCGCGACATAGTGTTCCACGGCCCCGCCCAAAAGGTGCACCTGCTCTACCAGAACAGCAAGACCGGCGCGGCGGGTGAAATGGATTTCACCTACTTCAACGCCGTTTATACCGTAGAGAACGCCCTGGCCAAGGTGACGGATGAAAAGGGCATGAAGCGGGTGGAGCGATTTCTGAAGCAGGGCCCCTGCCCCGCCTGCGGCGGCTCCCGCCTGAACGCCGCGGCCCGGGCTCCCCGGCTGCGGGGCATCGGGCTGGCCGATGCCTGCCGCATGACGCTGGACACGCTGGTACAGTGGGTGGAGGGGGTGCCTGCCTCCCTGCCCGTGGAGATGCGTCCCATGGCTGAGAGCATCTGCGAGTCCTTTCAGGCCACCGCCGCCCGCCTGCTGGATCTGGGGCTGGGCTACCTCTCCCTTGACCGGGAGGCTGCCACCCTTTCCACAGGGGAGCGCCAGCGGGTGCAGCTGGCCCGCTCGGTGCGCAACCGCACCACCGGCGTGCTCTATGTGCTGGACGAGCCCTCCATCGGCCTGCACCCCTCCAACATCGAGGGCCTGCGGGGCGTGATGCACGACCTGATCGCGGACGGCAACTCCATCGTGCTGGTGGATCACGACACCGAGATCCTGCGGGATGCCGACTGGCTCATTGAGATGGGCCCCGGTGCCGGTGAAAACGGCGGCACCATCCTGACGCAGGGCACTGTGGAGCAGGTGGCCCAAAGCCCAGCCTCCCGCATCGGGCCCTTCCTTGCCGACCTGCACACCCTCTCAGCCCGCACCCGCACCCCGGAGGCGGAGCTCTTTGCGCTGGGCACCATCACCCTGCGCACCCGGGCCATCCACACCGTCAAGCCATTGGAAGTCCGGCTGCCCAAGGGGCGGCTCATTGCAGTGACCGGCGTGTCCGGTTCCGGCAAGACCACGCTGGTGCTGGAAAGCCTGATCCCCGCGCTGGAGGCCGCCGCCAAGGGCGAAGCTCTGCCCGCCCATGTGGAAAGCATCACTGCACCGGGCATTGCGCAGGTCAAGCTCATTGACGCAACGCCCATCGGCATCAATGTACGGTCCACGGTGGCCACCTATGCCAATGTCCACGATGAGCTGCGCAAGATCTACGCCCGCTCTCCCCTTGCCAGGGAGAAGGGCTACAAGGCGGGCGATTTTTCCTACAACACGGGCCGCCTGCGCTGCCCCGGCTGCGACGGCACCGGCACCATCAGCCTGGACATCCAGTTCCTGCCGGATGTGGAGATCACCTGCCCGGACTGCGGCGGCTCCCGCTACCAAAAGGATGCCGCCGCCCTCTACCGCATCCGGAAGGACGGCACCCAGGCCGAGAGCCTGCCCCGCCTGATGGAGATGAGCGTGGACGAAGCCCTTGCCGCCTGTGCCGACCTCAAGCTGGTGGCCAGCCGGCTGCAAACCCTTTCCAGCCTGGGGCTGGGCTACCTGACTCTGGGCGAAGCCACGCCCAGCCTTTCGGGCGGGGAGGCCCAGCGGCTCAAGCTCGCCAGCGAGATGGGCAAAGGGCAGGCTGACACCGTGTTTGTATTCGACGAGCCCACCATCGGCCTGCACCCGCTGGACGTGCGCACCCTGCTGGGCGTATTCCAGCGTCTCATTGACAGCGGGGCCACTGTGGTGGTCATTGAGCACGATCTGGATGTGATCCGAAACGCCGACTATCTCGTGGACCTTGGCCCCGGCGGCGGCGAGAGCGGTGGGCGCATCGTGGCCTGCGGCACACCGGAGCAGGTGGCCGCCGATCCCGCCAGCATCACCGGAAAATATCTGCACCTGTAAACCAAGAGGGAGAGCCCCGCAAGGAGCTCTCCCTCTTACTATTTTATTCTGCCTTTTTCGGGTAGCGGACGAGGTCATACAGCGTGCCGCCCGGCCCCAGGTCGCGCGTACCGTAAAGTTTCATGCCCAGGTGGACATACTTATCGCACTTGGATTTTGCATCGGTGTCCAGCACCACGGGAATGCCCAGCCGGTCGCCTTCGGCAAAGGCAAGATCCATGACCTTGCGCATATAGCCCTGCCCCTGATAAGCTTCCCGCACGCAGACCATGCCCACATAGATGCAGGGCTTTTTCTCCTTATTCAGCACATCTTCCAACGAGAGCCCGGCCTTGGAGAGCATCCGTGCAAAGTGAAACAGCTCCCCCAGGCTCATGGATTGCAGCATCCCCCGCAGCAGGATCCGCGCCGCCTTGAAACTGACCTTCTGCCCCGGCAGCTTGTAGGCAATGTAGCCCTCGCCACGCTCACTGGTGGTGTGCAGAAAGCCGTCTGTCAGCACGCACCGCACAAAGCCGCAGATGTAGGTCACAACCGCTTCCTTGTCACGGAACCAGCTGGCCATGCCCTTTTCTTCGCCGTAATCATAATAGCCAAAGGCGTGGCCAATGTCCTGGATGTGCTGCTCACTGATCTCTTTTACCAGCATAAACTTCCTCCTCATTTCTCCCTGCACCCGGGCTTTTCCGCAGAGCTGAGCATGAGTTATATAAAACTAACCGAAGTATAGCATAGCTGTGAAGCGATTGCAAGGTGGGGTCGCGTTTTCTCGTGAGTAAAAAGACCCCCGGAAAGAACAGCCTTTTGCGCCTCTGTTCTTCCCAGGGGTTATAATTATACTTTTTTGTATCAGACTGCAACTCGACCTTCAGCCCTGCCCTGCGAAATATAATGCTCGTAGTATTTTACGTTGTCATCGCCAAACACTGCCACCAAATCAGGGTTGTTCGCCTTATAGGCGCTTAGGTTGAATCCCATGCTTCCCTGTCGGCCTTCTTTCATGCCGCTGGAAATAAAGTGTTCAAAAAGTGCTTTCTGGTTTGTGCCGATTATATCCGCAAGGTCGGGGTTGAGACGCAAATAATCCTGATAGTTGTAGACAGCATCATATTGCGCAAGCTGCTGAGCAAACGGAGGGTTTTGCAAAGTCATACCACGATACTTTGAGTTCACATTTGTGACCGTCTCTGCGCTTCCGTCCATGTAAGTTATGACGACTTTATCCACTGCAAGATAATCAATCGACCAGTCTCTCCACCATACGTCAGAAAATTCACAACCACTGTAGTCAAACATCGCGTTCTGGATTTCATCTTCGCTCAAATAAGTATAGCTTTCAGGATTGTTTTCATCTGGTTTTACAAAGAGATTACCGTATGCATCCTGATATACGAACTGAATGCCATCGGCTGCAGCAATCGCATACGGAACTATTTTATAATGCCGAAACGGGCTATCCTCTCTTGCATTGCTTTGAACCATCCATTCAAAATCTACATTTTTTCCAAGGCTGAACGGCTCCAACGGCCCTACCATTGTCAATTTTTTCGTTGGAAACATCGAGGCTTTATCACCTACACGATTATATGCTGATACATACCAATCTGCGTATTTAATCGCTTTACTGGAATTAACTCGAAAATATATAATCGGTTTCGATACCATAGGCTCATCCCATATGGCATATAAGCCCATTAGCTCTATGCTCGGTTTCTTTGCCGCAAATGCTGTTCCACACAAACATGCGCATAGAACTGCCAACGTACAAAACAACGCTGCAATTTTCTTTCTCATCATTCTTCCTCCTGTCTCTGCTCAAGTGTCGTGCAGTTTTATCGTAATAAAATTATACCACCTAAAAAACCGCCTATCAATCCCTGAAACTTGCTATTCATGCAAATTTCAGGACATTTCACGCAGAGACAAGCAAAAACAGCCAGAAAAAGCGCACTGGCCTTTTCTGGCTGCAAACAAAAAATCGAATTCTATTTTATCAGGTATCCTGCAGCTCCCCGCGGCTGGCGGCCTTGAGGTAAGCAAAGATGAAGCCGTCCAGATCACCATCCATCACGGCATCGACATTGCCGGTCTCGTAGTTGGTGCGGTGATCCTTGACCATGGTGTAGGGCATGAACACATAGCTGCGGATCTGGTGGCCCCAGGCAATCTCATTCTGCACGCCCTTGATGTCGTCGATCTTGTCCATGTGCTGCTGCTTTGCGATCTGATACAGCTTTGCCTTCAGCATTTCCATGGCGTAGTCACGGTTCTGGAACTGGCTGCGCTGGGTCTGGCAGCTGACCACGACACCGGTGGGCTTGTGGATCAGACGGACAGCGGAAGAGGTCTTGTTGATGTGCTGGCCGCCGGCACCGGAGGAGCGGAACACCTGCATCTCGATGTCCTCAGGGCGGATGTCCACCTGAATGGTGTTGTCCAGCTCAGGCATCACTTCCAGAGAGGCAAAGCTGGTCTGGCGGCGGGCGTTGGCATCAAAGGGAGACACGCGGACCAGACGGTGCACGCCGTTCTCGCTCTTGAGCAGACCGTAGGCGTTGGCACCCTTGACCATCATGGAAGCGCTCTTCATGCCGGCCTCATCGCCGTCCTGATAATCCAGCACCTCCACGGTCATGCCGTGTGCCTGTGCCCACTTGTTGTACATACGGTAGAGCATCTCGGCCCAGTCCTGCGCCTCGGTGCCGCCGGTACCGGCGTGGAAGGTCAGGATCGCGTTGCTGTGGTCGTACTCACCGTTCAGCATGGTCATCAGCTGCAACTCGTCCACGGCCTTGCCCACAGCGTTCACGGCTTCCTCTGCCTCGGGCACCATATCGGGGTCGTACTCCTCGTCCAGCATCACCAGCATGGTCTCGGCATCATCGTACAGGCCCTGCAGCTTTTCAAAGCGGTTCAGCTTGCCCTTCAGGTCGCCCACTTCATCAAAGACCTTCTTGCTCAGCTCAGCGTCATCGTAAAAGCCGGGGCGGCTCATGGTGTGCTCCAGCTCCTGCACGCGCTTGCGGGAAGCGTCGATGGCCAGCGCTTCCTCCAGGTCCTTCACAGCGGTGCCGTAATCGGCCAGCTGCACTTTCAGTTCGTCAGTAGTAATCATATTTTAAGAATCCCTCAAAAGATACAGTTTATACACAGATACTTCATTAGTATACCCAGAATCCATGATAAAGTAAAGAGGAAAAATACTCAACCTACTGGAATTTTGAAGATTTTTGCCTTTTCTTTTCTCTTTTAAGGGAGTATAATAAGTTCAACTAGCATACCGGGAGGATCTTATGCCCAAATATTATGGCTGCCCCTGTGAGGGCTGCGGCAAGCCGCTGACACTGCAGGACGATATCGTTGTCTGCCCCGACTGCGGCGCGCCTTATCACCGCGATTGTTATGAAAAGCTCGGCCGCTGCATCCATGCCCCGGCCCACGCCGCCGGATACGAGTGGAAGTTCCCCTATCAGGAAAGTGAGCTGTGCACCTGCCCTGCCTGCGGCGAGCGCACCCTGCGCAGTGAATCTGTCTGCCGCTGCTGCGGCGCGGCCCTGCCCCCGGAGGGGGCACAGGAGCCCGCCGACCGTGCCGATTCGGATGAGCACAGCGAGGAGTTTGATTACTCCACCTTTTACCGCCAGTTCCAGGAGACCGGAGCCCCGCAGGTAGACCCGCTGCGCCAGACCTATCAGGCCGCTTTTGGCAAGGAAGAGGTCATGGACGGCATCCCCTGCAAGGACTGGGCGGATTTCATCGGCCCGGCTTCCCCTGCCTACCTGAGCGCCTACTGCCGGATGCAGCTGTCCCACACCAAGACCTCCATGAGCTTTTCGGCCATGCTGTTCGGCCCGTTCTATTTCTTCTACCGCAAGGCGTGGAAGCCCGCGTTCGCCTTTCTGGCCGCCGAGCTGGTGCTGGCCCTGCCCACCTTCATTGACCTTTTGCAGGTCACGGACAGTAGCCTGGCCCCGGGACTTTCCACCTCCACCCTGCTCACCCTTTCCCGGGTCTGCTCGGTGCTCAGCTTTCTGCTGATGATCGTGCGCGGCCTGTATGGCAAGTGGCTCTACCGCCAGAGTGCCGCCGAGAAGATCCGCCGCATCCGCGCGGAGTTCCCGGACGCGGCACAGCGCAAAGCCGTGCTCTGCGCGCAGGGCGGCACCAGCTGGGCCGCCGTGCTCGGCTGTCTGGTCCTGCTCATGGTCATCGGCAGCGCGTTCACCCTGCTGCTTGGTCCCAATGTGGATGCCCTGATCCATCTGGTCTACGGCTGAGCGTTCAGCCTGAAATGATATGATGAAGGAGTTCCGAACCATGAAAAAAGTTACGAAGGCTGTCATCCCTGCCGCCGGTCTGGGCACCCGCGTGCTGCCCGCCACCAAGGCCATGCCCAAGGGGATGCTCCCCATCGTGGATAAGCCCGCCATCCAGTATCTGGTGGAGGAAGCCGTCAAGTCCGGCATCACGGACATTCTGATCATTCTGGGCCGCAGCCAGAGCATCATCGAGGATCACTTTGACCGCAGCCCCGAGCTGGAAGAAAAGCTGGCCGCCCCCGGCAAGGAAAAGATGCTGGAGGAGTGCCTGGGCATCTCGAACCTTGCCAACATCTTCTTTGTGCGCCAGAAGCAGACGCTGGGCCTGGGCCACGCCGTAAGCATGGCAAAGGCCTTTACCGGTGATGACCCGTTCGTGGTCATCTACGGCGACGACGTGATCTGGGGCGAGGACCCTGTCTGCGCCCAGCTCATCCGCGCTTATGAGGAGTTCGGTCGCCCGGCTGCCGGTGTCTCCGCTGTGCCCTGGGCCGATGTGAGCCGCTACTGCAGCCTGAAGACCACCCCCATCCACGACAACTATTTCTTTGTGGATGACATGATCGAGAAGCCCAAAAAGGGCCAGGAGTTCAGCAACTACTCCATTCTGGGCCGTGTGCTGCTGACCCCTGAGATCTACGATATCCTCGCCCACACCAAGCCCGGTGCAGGCGGCGAGATCCAGCTGACCGATGCCATGGCCGAGTATGCCCGCAACTGCGGCGGCATGACCGCCGTGGAGTTCACCGGCACCCACTACGACATGGGCAACAAGCTCCGCGTGGTGGAGGCTCAGGTGGAGCTGGCATTGCAGCACCCCGAGATCGGCGAGGCTTTCCGTGCCTACCTGAAGGAGTTCTGCAAGACCCTGTAATGTTCCGCTTCTTTTCTATGACCCAAGACCGCTCTGCCGCCGGGCAGGGCGGTCTTTTGCTGCAATAACCCCGGCAAGGAATTGGTTGATACAAAACAGTTCCTGCGGTATACTGGGTATGAATATTTTTTATGTAAAGATCGTGTCAAAGAGAAAGCGAGGTTTTTTCATGGCAAATGCCGACCGCAGCGCGGAGCAGTTCCGCAAAATGACGGAGACCCCCATCCCGAAATTGATCCTGAGCCTGGCGGCTCCCACGATATTGAGCATGCTCATCACCAGCATCTATAATCTGGCCGACACCTTTTTTGTGGGCCAGATCTCCACCAGCGCATCCGGCGCGGTGGGCATCGTTTCCAGCCTGATGGCCATTCTCCAGGCGCTGGGCTTTATGCTGGGCCACGGCTCCGGCAGCATCATCAGCCGCAGCCTGGGCAGCCAGAACACCGATGCCGCCACCCGGTTTGCTTCCACCAGCTTCTTCACAGCGCTGGTGTTCGGCGGCATCATCACAGTGGCGGGCCTGCTCACCCTGCCCGGTTTTATGATGCTGCTGGGCAGCACCGAGACCATCCTGCCCCATGCCTGCGCCTACGCGCGGTACATCCTGCTGGCCGCTCCCATTATGATGTCCAGTCTGGTGATGAACAACATCCTGCGCTATGAGGGCAAGGCCAGCTTTGCCATGATCGGCCTGGTCACCGGCGGCCTGCTGAACATCGCGCTGGACCCGCTGTTCATCTTTGGGCTGGGCATGGGCACCGCCGGTGCGGGCCTTGCCACGGCCCTGAGCCAGACCATCAGCTTCTGCATCCTGCTGTCCATGTTCCTGCGGGGCAAAACAGTCAGCCAATTCCGGATCACGGCAGTCACCCGCAGCCCGGCGGAGTTCGGCACCATCCTGATGACCGGTATGCCCAGCTTTGGCCGTCAGGGCCTGAACAGCATTGGCGGAATGCTGCTGAACATCGCCGCCCGGGGCTATGGCGACGCTGCCGTGGCCGGTATGAGCATCGTTTCCCGCATCTTCATGTTCATTATCTCGGTGGCCATCGGCACCGGTCAGGGTTTTCAGCCGGTGGCAGGCTTCAACTATGGTGCCCAAAAGTACCGCCGGGTGCAGCAGGCCTGCCTGTTCACCATGGCAGCCAGCTTCTGCTTTCTCTTTGTCATTCTCACCGCCTGCTGGTTCAATGCCGAGACCCTCATCCGCCTTTTCCGCGATGACCCCGAAGTCACCGCCGTGGCCCTGCCCGCCTTCCGCTACCAGTGCTTTGCCATGCTGCTGCAGCCCGTGATCGTGGCGGGCAACATGCTGTTCCAGTCCATCGGCAAATCGGGCCGGGCCACCTTTCTGGCCTGCTGCCGTCAGGGCGTGTTCTTCATCCCGCTCATCCTCACCCTGCCCCGGGCCTTTGGGCTGCTGGGTGTTGAGATCTGCCAGCCCATCGCCGATGTGCTGACCTTCTTTGTCACCGTGCCCTTCCTCTTCCCCTTCCTGCGTCAGCTGGTGCGGATGGACGAAGCTGAGGCTGCCAAGGCCTGAAGCGCCCCTGTAACAAAACTGTAACCATAACCGGACGTTCGATTGCAATTGAACGTCCGGTTTATTCGTATTATAATCAGGATAGGAAAGTTAAATTCTGCCAAACCTGTGAGGTACGCTTATGAAACGTTCTGTTCTCCGCATCGGCTGTGCAGTGCTCAGCCTGTCTGCCGCGGCAGGGCTGCTGGCCTCCTGCTCCCTGCTGCCTCCGGCCTCGCCCCTGCCCGATTCCAAGCCCGCCCAGGCTGAGGAAGCGCCCGGCCCCGCTGCAGCTTCGCTGGACGACGGCAAGCTGCGCATCCTGTACAGCAACGGCTCCAATGGCGGCAATACCGTGCTCTGCGGCAGTACCGTGTTGTATCAGGCCGCCAACAGTGAGACCGTGTATCTGGTGCCGGATACCCTGACCGGCACGGCCCGCTACTATATGCGGCAGTGGTCAGACCCCGGCGCACCCACCGGCCGGGTCTGTGCCCTGTATGACCGAGACGGCAAAGAGGTCCTGACCTTTGACCGGGCCTACGATGCCGCCCTGACCGGCACGCTGCTGGTGCTGACCACCCCGGAGGAGTTTGCCTACTCCCCCGCGCTGCACCACGCCGCCGGAGACTGCCGGGTGCTGGACCTTGCCACCGGCGAGGAGCTGACCGTGCCGGAAAATACCTACGGCTGCAGGATCGCAGGGGAAACGCTGGCGTTCAACCTGTGCAACGCCCCAGCTCAGGCCCTGGACGAGAACACCTGGGGCGATGACCTGACCCGCTATTACGCGCTGCAGATCCAGGACCGGGACGGAAACCGGATCCGGCAGGAGCCGCTGTGCGCCGCCGTGAGCCTGAGCTACTCCTACAACGAGATCTCGTCCCCGGCAGATTGGCTGGAACTGGACTATTACTCCGAAGACGAGGACATGGTGATCGACCATATCAGCCTGTACAGCACCGCCACCGGCGAGGAGCTGACCGGATTCCAGCAGTACACCGGCGCGGGTACGGTCTGCCTGTACAACAGCGGCCGATATCAGCTGGTCGATCTGGCCAGCACCGAACAAAGCGCGGTGCTCTGTGAGTTCGATGAGCCGGTGCGGTATTACCTGCCCGGTGCTGCCATCACAGAGCCGGAGGCATCCGGGCGGTACCGCTTCCACGATCTGCTTACCGGCGAGGAAAAGGAACTTTACGATGTGGGCACCGACGATGCCACGCTGGCCATCTACGCCCTGGACGGCACCGTGCGGGTGTTCGACCGGCAGACCGGCGTGCTGCTGACCGACACCGCCATCGACCCGGTGGAGAACCAAGTGCGGGCCCATATCTATGCCGAAAACGGCTGGGTCTGGGTCGCGCAGGACGACAACGACAACTATGTGAACACGGCCATCCAGATCTGTGGGCCGGACGGCACCCACAAAACGCTGGATCCCCGCACGCTGGAAGAAACCTACACCCATTATTATCCCCTGTTTTCCACAGCCGATGGACTCTATTTCTACGGCTGCTGCAACGGCCCCGGCAGCAGCTGGCTGTATGACATCCTGGACAGCGACGGCAATGTCGTCGTGGGCGGGCTGCGCAGCTGCAGCACCTATTATGCCGACAGAGCCAACGGCCTGCCCGAGGGCGTGTTCGCCGCCGTCAAGGGCTTTGAGAGCGGCTGGATGGACCTGACCGGCCAGTGGCTCTACGCCGAGAGCATCTTCGCTTCCAGCAACGACGAAATGGACAACGGTTTCTTCTAAGGAGGTTTTTCCATGCGTACTGTCAAAATTTCCCGCCGCGCGTTCCTGACCGGTCTGGGTCTGGCATCCACCACCGCCCTGCTCTCTGCCTGCAATACCGTGCCTGCCTCCTCTGATTCAGGGGCAGCACCGTCTCAGCCTGATTCTGTGGCACCTGCTTCCTCTGCTGCCAGTGAAGTGCCCGCACAGCCCATCCTGAGCGTGGATGAATTCCCCATTACGGATGGCAGCACGGCCTGCATCCCGCTGATCGCACAGATCATGGCCGACACCACCGGGCTGGATCTGGAGACCGCCCGGAGCGCCGTGACCACCAACACCACGGCCCAGGCCTGGCGCAACCTGGGCCTGTACGGCAACAATTACGGTGATTCGGTCAAGCTCATCATCGCCTACGAAGCCCCGGAATCCGTCAAGGAGGAGCTGAAGGCAGACGGTGACCCGCTGGAGCAGAAGGCCATTGGCCGGGACGCGCTGGTGTTCATCGTCAACGAGGACAACCCCGTGCAGAGCCTGACCCGGCAGCAGCTCAAGGACATCTACGCCGGAACGATCACCAACTGGAAAGATGTGGGCGGCAAGGATCAGGAGATCATTGCCTTCCAGCGGCGGGCGGACTCCGGCAGCCAGACCCTGTTCCAGAAGCTATTGATCCAGGGCGGCCCGCTGATGGAGGCCCCCACCGAGCTGGCCCCCACCGCCATGGGTGAGCTGGTGGACAGCATTGCAGAGTATAACAACTCCGCCAACGCCATCGGTTTCTCGGTCTACTACTACATCGACCAGATGTACTCCAAGCCCGGTCTGCGGCTGCTGGCCGTGGATGGCGTGACCCCTTCCAACGAGACGATCGCCGACCAGAGCTACCCGCTATGCAACGAATTCTATGCCGCCATCCTGCAGGATTCCGCTGCCGACAGCCCGGAGCGTAGGATCTACGAATGGCTCTCCACCGATGCAGGCCGTTCCTGCATTGAGCACTCCGGCTATGTAGCCGTCCAGTAATTCCCAGAAAATTCGGCACATTTCATTGACTTTGCTCAAATCCTTTGCTAAACTTAAAAAAAGTTTGTCAGCTTTTTTCGTTTCACGATCTTGAGCAAAGGAGATGCCGCATCATGTCCCATCCTTCCGACACCCCGCACTCCGCCCATGTTGAGAGCCGCAGCCGCAAGGCACTGCGCAGCTACATCATTCAGGCCGCCACCCTGCTGGAGATCGTGTTGTCCGGGCTGGTGCTCATCGGCCTGCTGCTCAGCTTCATCCCCCTGCTCAAGTGGATGCCGGGCCTGCTGTTTGATGGCAACGATGTAGAGATCCGCGGCTTCCTTGAGCGGGCGCTGGACATTGTCATCGGCGTGGAGTTCATCAAGATGCTGGCCAAGCACAGCCCCGGCAGCAGCCTGGAAGTGCTGCTCTACGCCATTGCCCGCCACATGGTGGTCGGCCACGAATCGGCTTTGGACAACCTCATCAGCGTGGGTGCCATTGCGTTGATCTTTGTCGTGCGCAAGTTCTTCTTTGTGCCGGCCTTTGGTGCCCACCTGCCTGACGGCAAGCCCGCCCCGGACCTGACCCCCAACCAGAGCGGCATCCCCGCCGAGGAGTTCCGCACCCGCCTGCGCCAGCGCATCCATGCAGAAGCTCTCGCCGACGAGGAGGACGACGACGAGGATGATGAGACTGAGAAAGTGTAAGATTTCCGAACGCACAAAAACCCGAGGACAGCTGTGATGCTGTCCCCGGGTTTCTTATTGTTTTGGTATTCTAGTCAATCGCTTGGAGCACCTTCATGGTGTTCCGCATTAAAGAATGCTCCATTCCACTCCTTATTGCACCCCGAAAGCAATTCGTCCCAACTTCCAGCATACCAGACATCCGATAAATTCGAACATCCATCAAATGCCCCCGCTCGAATTTCCTTCGTTGCCTTACCAAGTATGACTGTTCGCAAAGAATAACAACTTGCAAATGTTTGCTTTTCTATGGTCTCCTGTCCCTCAAGATATACACTGATAAGTTTCTTGCAATCTGCAAATACTCCACCATTCATTATCCGAATATTTGACGGGATAAAAACCTTCAACAGCCCTGAATTTTCAAATGCTGACTGGTAAAGTTCCAGTCTACTGTTTTCAGGGAAAGTAATCTCTTCTAGTGATACACAATCTAAAAATGCAGACTGTTCAATCTTCACCAGAGATTTTGGCAGCTGCACAGATTTCAGATTATAACACCCTGAAAATGCGGCAAAGCCAATCTCCGTAACGCCTTCCGGGATACTCACCGATTCCATGGTGGTATTATTTTTGAAGCATCCTGAATCAATTTTGGTAAACTTCCCGCTGGGCAGAACAACATCCTTTTGCTTGCCGGTATCGTAGCTTTTCAGCACGCCATTCACGATCAATGGATTCTCTTTTTCCGGCACGCTGGATGCTGGCGGCTCCGGTTCACTGGAAGAAGCCGATTCCGAGGGGGCGGGCACTTCCTCCGGCTGAGAGGGAGCCGGTACCTCACTGGAAGCGGGCGGTTCCGCAGGCGCGGGCATCTCTCCCCCACCGCAGGCAGAAAGCAGCACGGTACCGCACAAAAACAGCGCTGTGCACAGAACGGACCTCCATTTCATAGCGAGTCTCCTATTCTGCCCCGCAGGGGCCATCTTCCTTTTTCAGAACACCTTGCGGCACTCCACCACAAGGCCGACCACCCGCACCTGCACCCGTTTCAGATCATAGATTTGGGGCTGGTGCACGGGGTTGAAGCTTTTGGGGGTCAGGACCACAAGGCTCCCCTCCTGACGGAAATATTTCACGGTGGCTTCATCGCCGTTGACCATCACCACGGCAAGCTGGCCGTTTTCCACCTCCGGCTGCTCCCGCACCAGGATCTCATCGTTTTCCGAGATGCCCACGGCGTTCATGCTGTCGCCCCGAACACGGAGCCAGAAGTACCGTGCCCCGTCCTTCCGGGTGATGGGGATGTAGCCCTCAATGTTTTCTTCCGCATACATGGGCAGGCCTGCACGCACCGTGCCCAGCAGCGGAGCCGTGAGAGCGGGATCGAACGGGACAGCTCCTTCGGGCAGCTTCCGCTCCTCCTGCACCGACGGGACGGCTTCGCCCAGCAGTTCCCCCACCGGCACGCCAAAATAGGCAGACACCCTGGCCAGCGTCTCGCCCGAGGGGGTCGCTCCGGTGTTTTTCCATTTGGTCACTGTGGAGTTGCTCAGGCCCATCTCCTGCGCGGCCCGGCTGCGGCTGATGCCTCTGGCCTGACACAGGGCCGTGTAGCAGTCATAAAACACAAATTTTGCACTCCTTCTTGTGCAGAACGCCGGTTTTCTAACCGGATTCAGATTTTCCCTTGACTTTCTGAATTTAATCAGATATTATAGCTTCACAAGCTGATTTTGGTTAGATTTTATCCACCAAACCATCTGCGGTCTTTTCACAATCTTACCGGAAACTCTAACCAAAGTCAAGCTTTTTGAACGCAAAAACCACGACAAAAGGAGTGAAACTGTATGATTGAACGTCAGATCCATTTATCCTCGGGCGGCGGGGCTGCTTTGCAGGGGTACGATGGCCTGCTCCGCTTCGGCTACACCAAAAACCGGGGCATCTACGCCCTGCGGGTGGAAGCCGACGGCGAGTGGCAGGGCATGACCCTGCGGGCCTTCTGGCACCTGCCGGATGGGAACGCTGCCCCCTCCACGCTGGTGGTGGACGGCCTTGTGGAAGTGCCCGCCCTCATCACGGCTGTGCCCGGGGAGGGGCGCATTACCTTTGAGGGCACCGATGGCACCCGCACCCTGACCAGCGCGGACGTGTGCTACTGCGTGGCCGAAAACTCCGGCACTGAGGACAGCACCCTGCCCCAGCCCGGCACGCCCGCCTGGCAGGCCCTGCTCGACCGGCTGAAAGCAGCTGTGGAAAGCGGTGCATTCCGGGGCGAAAAGGGGGAACCCGGACCGCAGGGAGAACCCGGCCCCAAAGGAGAGCCCGGCCCGCAAGGCCCGCAGGGAGAACCTGGCCCCCAGGGCCCAAAGGGTGACCCCAGCGATCCCGGCCAGTGGGAGCTGCTGGAAAAGGTGTCCCTGAACGCCGCCGCTGCCAGCTTTGAGCGCACCTTTCCCACCGAATTGCAGGCGCTGAAGGTGCTGTTTCAGGCAGGCAGCAGCCAATCCAAGGGCACGCTGCACTGGGTTTGCAGCACCAGCGATGGTACCCAGCTGCTCAGTGCTTCTGCCCCCTGTGCTGCCAGCAGCTCGATGTCCAGCCCGCCCACCCGCACCTTTGCCAGCTTTCAGGCACTTCCCTGCTTTGGGCAGTATCTCTGTTTTGCCGCATCCGGCACCACGGGTGCACCGCCTGCGGTCGTTCTGCCTGCCGGAAGCGGCGGCCAGAATGTGGATGCCAGCCAGAAGCTCGGCAGGCTGACCCTGACCGTGGACACCAATGTCCGGCTTGCCGCCGGTGCCACCATCGAGCTGTGGGGCGTTCCGGCCTGAGCAGACGCACCGAAACCGTTTCCGACAGAACTTTCGGTAAAATTTCTTTCACTTTCCATGAAATTTTTGTGTTTTGCCTTGATGCATCTTCCATATTTTGTTATACTGGTTAAAAAGCGGAAAGTGGGGAGTCGGCCATGGATGTCCCTGTTCGGTTTATCGATTCGATCATCAACAATCCCCTGCTGATGCAGTTTCTTGTGCATCGGTGGTTTTTTCTGTTGGAATATGACCCCCGTCTGGATCAGCTGCGGGTCTACGATACCCGGAGCCGCACGCTGGAAACGCTGGATGCCTACCTTGGCTCCGAGAAGCCGGAGCACGCCACGATCTTCGCGGAGGACCGCTGGAAGATGCGCGCCCTGCTCACCGGTGAGCTGTTCGGCCCGCTGGAGATGCGCTTTGTCTCGCCGGAGGGGGTGTATTATTCCCGGGAGGTGGATGCCCGCCCGGTCGAGGACCCCGCCCGCGGCATCCTCTATGTGGGCTACGCAAAGGACATCACCGACCAGAAGAATCAGACCCAGGAGCTGCTGGAGCAGGCCCGCCACGATTCCCTGACCCAGCTGTATAACAACCGCACCGGCAAGGAGCTCATTGACCGCTATCTGCAGGCCAAAGATCCCTATGCCTCCTGCGGAATGCTGGTCATCGACCTTGATTTTTTCAAGAACGTCAACGACCGCTACGGGCATCTGTTCGGCGACAAGGTCCTGCAGGAGTTTGCCCGGCTGCTGCGCACCCTGTTCCGCTCCAGCGACATTCTGGTGCGGTTCGGCGGCGATGAATTCGTGGTATTTCTGAAGGATATTCCCAACACCACCCTGCTCCAGAAGACCCGCCAGCTGTCGGAATCCGTGTAGCAGGTCAAATTCTGGGAAAACGATTACCGGATGACCTGCAGTATCGGTGCCTGCTTCCTGCCTGAAAACACAGCGGGCTATTCCTTTGACCAGCTGTTCGAAAACGCGGACTGGGCCCTGTATCAGGCCAAGCAGAATGGCCGCAACCAGTATGTGTTCTGCGACAATCTGCGGCGCTACGCCCAGACGGTTCCTGCCGCCCCGGAAACAGCCGATATCGATGCACGCTACCTGCACAACGACCTGATCTCCACCGCCTTTGAACTGTTTGAGAAGAACAACAGCTTTGAGACTGCTATCCCCCTCTTCCTGAAGATCGTCGGCATCCGGCTGCAGCTGGACCGCATTACCATTGTGGACACCTGCATCCGGGAACGCAGCGTCTCCCGGCAGTTCCAGTGGACCTCTCCCCACGCGGAGCCGGTGCCTCTGAACGGTAACTCCTTTACCAAGGAGGACTTCCTGACCCTGTTCCACAGCTACGATGAATACGGTACCACCGTGCTGCAGGCCGACAACATGGGGATGTACTCGCCGCAGGGGCGCGCGCTGCTGATGCAGGGCGGGGCCCAGACAGTGGTCTACGCTGCCATGTACGGCGAGGGCGAATATCAGGGTGCCATTGCCTATGTGGTGTGCGGCAGCAAACGGTACTGGACACCCCAGAACCGCCGGGAGCTGGGCGAGATCACAAAGATCATCAACGCCTACCTGAGCAAACATCTGGCCGTGAACGCCGTGAGCCGCGGCATGACTTCTGCTCCTGAGTTTGACCGGCTGACCGGTCTGCTGGCCTTTACCCGTTTCAAGGAGGAGGTCTCCCACAAGATCATCGGCAGCTATGCCGAGGGCTACCAGATCTTCTACTGCGACTTCGAGAACTTCAAATATTTCAACGAGAAATACAGCTATGCCACCGGCGATCAGCTGTTGAAGGAATTCAGCGATTTCCTCATCGAGGCAGCCCGTCACTGGGGCGAGTGCTACCTGTGCCGGGTGGTGGGCGACCAGTTCGTGCTCTACCTCTCCTGCCGTGACGAGAAAGGCCCGCTCCATTATGCAGACACGCTCTGCCGCCGGTTTGAGCAGTATCAGGCCCAGCATTACCCGGAGGTACGCCTGCGGGTACGGATGGGTGTGTACGCCATTGAGCCCGGCTGCCTGAGCGCCTCGGCCGCCATCGACAAGGCAAACTTTGCCCGCAAGCAGGTGCGCAGCAACACCCGTGTGTCTGCCATCCAGTTTGACAAAAAGCTGGAGGTCAAGCAGACCCTGACCGGCGAGCTGCTGAGCGGCCTGCCGCAGGCGCTTGAGAGCGGCGAGTTCAAGCTGTACCTCCAGCCCAAGTTCTCGCCCAAAGATCTCTCGGTCATCGGAGCCGAGGCGCTGACCCGCTGGATCAAGCCGGACGGCACCGTGGTCTACCCTGACCAGTTCATTCCCATTCTGGAATCCACGGGCCGCATCGTAGATCTGGATCTGTACATCTTCGAGCAGGTGGCCCGGTTCCTGCAGCGCAATGCACTGGCCGGGCATCGGCTGCTGCCCATTGCAGTGAATGCCTCGGCGGTACTGGCCCGGGAGGATGCCCCCACCCAGGAGTACAGCGAAATTCTGGAAAAGCACAACATCAGCGCCCGGATGTTGGAGATCGAACTGACCGAGACGGCGGTGGTCTCGGAGTACGACCGGGTGAAGCGCCTGCTTTCCTCCTTCCAGAGCGATGGAATGCAGACCTCGCTGGACGATTTCGGCGCAGGCAGTTCCCTGCTGAACAACATAGTGGATATCCCCGTGAACACCATCAAGCTGGACAAGCTCTTTCTGACCCGGTGCAGCTCCAACGCGCGGGGCACCGATTTTCTGCGGGAGGTCGTACATCTGGTCAAACGGCTGGGCTACAACGTCATCTGCGAAGGCATCGAGACCGAGGAGCAGGTGCAGCTCCTCCGCTCGCTGGACTGCGACGGCGCACAGGGCTTCTGGTTCTCCAAGGCCATCCCGGCTGAGGAGTTCGAGCGGCGGTATCTCTGCGACTGAGACAAAAAACACTCCCCTTCGAGTGGAGCCGTGCGGCACACGGTCCTGCCCGAAGGGGAGTGTTGCTGTTTAGAAAGAATTATACCGTGGTCTCGACCCGGAGAGCACCACCGGCGATCTCTTCTGCCGTCAGGGGGGCAGCCTGCGCCGGGGCGTTCAGGCGCTCCTTGGCGACTGCCAGCATCAGCTTGATGCGGTTTTCCTGGTTGACCCGGGTGGCGCTGGGGTCATAATCGATGGGGGTGATATTGGCGCTGGGATACAGGGCACGGATCTTGTTCACCATGCCCTTGCCCACGATATGGTTGGGCAGGCAGCCGAAGGGCTGGGCACAGACGATGTTGCCGTAGCCGCCCTGCACCAGCTCGATCATCTCGGCGGTCAGCAGCCAGCCCTCGCCCATCTTGGCCCCCAGCGAAATGATGCCGTGGGGCTTTTCCACCAGCTCCTTGAAGGGCCCGGGGGCGTAGAACCCGGCATCGGCTGTGGCCTTGAGCATGGCACGCTCCACGCTGTCCAGCCAGTTGAGCAATTGATCCGTGCCCATCTTGACGGCCAGCTTGCCGCCGTAAAGGACATGATCCTCGCCCATATTGAAGATGCAGTACTGCACAAAGCCCATCAGGCCCGGGAAGTTCACCTCACAGTCCTGGCTCTCCAGGAACTTCTGCAGGTCGTTGTTGCCCAGGGGGCTGTATTTAACGTAGATCTCGCCGACTACGCCCACCTTGACCTTGGGCACCCGGGTCACAGGGATGGCCGCAAAATCCTTTGCAATGAGCGGGAAAGTGTGCTTCATTTCCCGGGCGGTAAAGCCCTTGCCGGCCAGCAGAACGCGGCCCAGACGCTCGACCCACAGATCGACCATCCGGTCAGCGGCTCCCTTTTCGTTCTCGTAGGGGGCCACCTGATTGCGCAGGGCACAGAGCATATCGCCGTAGAAAATGCAGGCAAGCGCGCGGCGGGCCAGCGGCAGGGTCATCTGGAAACCGCTGTCTTTTTCCAGACCGGAGAAGTTCAGGCTGGCAACGGGGATCTGGGGATAGCCCGCCTTGACCAGAGCCTTGCGGAGCAGGTGGATGTAGTTGGAAGCACGGCAGCCGCCGCCGGTCTGGGTGATGAGCAGGGCCGTGTGATCCAGGTCATACTTGCCGCTGTTCAGGGCATCCAGAAACTGGCCGATGACCAGCAGGGCCGGATAGCAGGTGTCGTTGTGGACGTATTTCAGGCCAAGCTGTGCCACGGCGCTGCCGCAGTTGCCCAGGATCTCGCACTTGTAGCCGTCGCAGCGCAGGGCGTATTCCAGCAGCCGGAACTGGGTAATGGCCATGTTGGGGATGAGGATGGTGTGGGTCTGCTTCATCTCCGGGGTAAATTTGGGATAATTGTATTCCATAGGTTCCTCCTATGTATCAGGCTTCTGCCTTGGGGGCGGCCTTTTCCTCTGCCGCCTCGTCGCGCTCCTCCAGAGCGGCGAACAGGCTGCGCAGACGGATGTTGACCGCACCCAGATTGGTGATCTCATCGATCTTGAGCTGGGTGTAGAGCTTGCCGCCTGCCTGCAGGATCTCGCGGGTCTCATCGGTGGTAATGGCATCCACGCCGCAGCCAAAGGAGACCAGCTGCACCAGATCCATATCCTTCTGGGTGGTGCAGTACTTGGCCGCCGCATACAGGCGGCTGTGGTAGGTCCACTGGTTCAGCACACTGGTGGGGAACTTTTCCACCCGGTTGGAGATGCTGTCCTCGGTGACAACAGCCGCGCCGTGGCGGGTGATGAGGTGGTCGATGCCATGGTTGATCTCAGGGTCAACGTGATAGGGGCGGCCTGCCAGCACGATGATGCGCTTGCCCTGACGGCGTGCCTCATCAATGATCTCGCTGCCCTTGACCCGGATCTGGGCCATGTGGGCCTCGTGCTCGGCGTAGGCAGCATCGGCAGCGGCCTGCACTTCCTTTTCGGAAATGCCGCCGAAGTATTTGGGCAGGACTTCCTTTGCCATCTTGCGGACAAAGTCCTTGGGGCGGTGGATGCCCACATAGTCATAGATAAACTTCTGGCCCTCCAGCTCGGGGCAGTTGCCTGCCAGAACTTCAGGGTAATAGGCCACCACAGGGCAGTTATAGTGGTTGTCGCCCAGACCCTCGTCAAAGTTGTAAGTCAGACAGGGGTAGAAGATGGCATCCAGGTGCATCTGGCTCAGGGCCTTGATGTGGCCGTGGCTCAGCTTGGCCGGGAAGCAGGCGGTATCGCTGGGGATGGTGGCCTGACCGGCCAGATACAGCCCCCGGCTGGACACCGGGCTGGTGTGCACGGCAAAGCCCAGCCTGGTCCAGAAGGTGTACCAGAAGGGCAGCAGCTCGTACATATTCAGGCAGAGCGGAATGCCAATGGAGCCGCGCTTGCCGGGCACGGGCTTGTAACCGGCCAGCAGCTGCTGCTTGTAGGCGTACAGATTCAGGCTGTCGTCCTCGCTCTTACCGGTCACGGGCTTATCGCAGCGGTTGCCGGAGATGAACTTGCGGCCATCGGCAAAGGTGTTGATGGTGAGCTGGCAGTGGTTGCCGCAGCCGCCGCACTTGACACTGACCACCTTCTGGTCGAAGGCTTCCAACTCGGCCAGATTCATCATCCTGGAAGTTTCCTGATGGTTCTTATGGCTCTGGCGCAGGCCGAACAGGGCCGCACCGTAGGCACCCATCAGGCCCGCGATGTCGGGGCGGATGACCTCCACGCCCATCTCCTTTTCAAAGGCGCGGAGAACAGCTTCATTGTAGAAAGTACCGCCCTGCACCACGATCCTGCGGCCCAGCTCCTCGGGGCTGGATGCGCGGATGACCTTGTACAGCGCGTTCTTGACCACACTGATGGACAGACCGGCGGAAATATTCTCGATGGAAGCGCCGTCCTTCTGGGCCTGCTTGACCGAGCTGTTCATAAACACGGTGCAGCGGCTGCCCAGATCCACGGGGCGGTCTGCGAACAGGCCGAGAGCGGCAAACTCCTTGACATCATAGCCCAATGCCTGCGCAAAGGTCTGCAAAAAGCTGCCGCAGCCGGAGGAGCAGGCCTCGTTCAGGAAGATGTTGCTGATGGCACCATCCTCGATCTTGAAGCACTTCATGTCCTGACCGCCGATGTCGATGATGAAATCCACGTCGGGCATAAAGTATTTGGCGGCGGTAAAGTGAGCCACCGTTTCCACCAGACCATAATCACAGCGGAAGGCGTTCTTGACCAGCTCCTCGCCGTAGCCGGTGGTGGTCACGCTGGCCACCTGCAGGCCGGGGTGTTCCCGGTAGATCTTGATCAGCTGTTCCCGGATCAGGGGCAGCGGGTTGCCAAGGTTGGGCTGGTAATTGGTGTACAGGATCTGGCTCTTCTCGTCCACCACCACCAGCTTGACGGTGGTGGAGCCGGAGTCGATGCCGATATGCACCGGGCCGCACTGGGCGCTGAAGGGCACATGAGGCACGCTGTGGGACATGTGCCGGGCATGGAATTCCTCATACTCCTGCTTGTTGGCAAAGAGCGGAGGCTCACTGGCATAAGTAGCGGTGGCGGCGTACTGGTCCAGCGCGTCGGCCACTGCGGAGAGTTCGAACTCCTTATCCGCATAGAGGGCGGCACCCAGTGCCACATAGAGCAGGCTGTTCTCGGGGCAGGTTCCGGTGACCCCCAGCGCCTCATCAAAGCTCTTGCGCAGCACGCCGCTGAAGGTCAGCGGCCCGCCCAGATACAGGATATTGCCCTTGATGGGGCGGCCCTGTGCCAGACCGGCAATGGTCTGGTTGACCACCGCCTTGTAGATGCTGGCGGCGATATCCTCCGTGCGCGCGCCCTGATTGATGAGGGGCTGCACGTCACTTTTGGCAAACACGCCGCAGCGGGACGCGATGGTATAGGTGCGCTCGGCCTTTTCCGCGGCCTTGTTCATCTCGTCGGCACTCATCTTCAGCAGGGTGGCCATCTGGTCAATAAAGGCACCGGTGCCGCCGGCACAGCTGCCGTTCATGCGGACCTCGGTGCCGTTGGTCAGGAACAGGATCTTTGCGTCCTCGCCGCCCAGCTCGATCACGCAGTCGGTGGCGGGCACAAACCGCTTGACTGCCACACGGGTGGAGAACACCTCCTGCACAAAGGGCACGCCGCAGCTGTCGGCCAGACCCATGCCGGCAGAACCGGAGATGCTCAGCAGTGCCTTGTTTCCGTGCAGGTGCTCTGCATCGATACGGCGCAGCAGCTCCTGCGCCTTTTCCAGAATATGGCTGTAATGACGCTCGTATGTTGAATAAATCAGCGCATCATGTTCGTCCAGCACCGCGCACTTGATGGTGGTGCTTCCGATGTCAAGACCTACTCTCACTTGCTTTTCCTCCTGAGGAACAATATAAAAATACAGTTGTATTATACTCAAAAATCGGGATACAATCAATCCAGTCGCCCTATTTTACACGCAAAAAATAGTATTTTCCGCTCAAAAAGTTAAACATTTTGTTAAATTCACGAATACAGCCCCCCTGTTTTTCTACATTCCGGTTAAGATTCTTTACTCAGAGTGATTTTTACACAAAAACGCCCTGCCCCGGAAAAGCCCGGAGCAGGGCGCTGAACATCGTATCATTCCATTTTATCGGACAACAGGGCAAGCTCCCGCAGGATCTGCCAGCGCAGGCCATCAGCTGTGGTGAGCGCCGGATGGATGGTGTGCAGTTCCACACTGCCCTCAATGGGAAACATCGTTCCGGCCAGCGGGATGCGCACCTCTGCCCGGGTGCCGCTTCCGGCACCGCGCGGCGTGAGGGAAAGCACCCACCCCATGTGGGCGCAGTAACGGCGGCAGAGCAGCAGCCCTGCCTGCACACCGCCCAGGAAGCGGCGGCGGTTCTCCATCCAGTTTTCACCGGTGGGCAGGCCGCAGCCGTCGTCCTCCACGATCAGATACAGATCCTCGTCGTCCCGGGTGAGCCGGATCTTGATCTGCCCGCCGGGGCTTACGGCCCGCAGGGCGTTGGAAAGCAGATGAAACAGCAGCTGCTCGGCCTCCTGGGCATCCGCCTTGACATAGCAGCGCCGGAACGGGCTGTGATCCACGGTCAGCCGGATGCCCAGCTGCTTCTCGATCTCCGGGGCCATCTGGGCGGCCTCCATCAGGATCCAGCACAGGTCTACCGGCTTCATGGACGGCTTGTCGTTCATCTCCACTTCCAGCAGACCCATCATCTCCCGCAGGGTGCGCTCCAGGCGGATGCTCTCCTGCCCCATATCCTCCAGCGCCTGCCGGGTCCTTTCGTCTCCGGTCCGGGCCAGATGCATCTGCAGGTATTCCCGGTTCTGGTCCATGATGCGCAGGGAGTGCAGCAGCACGCTCTCAAATTGTTTGCGGGGGAAATCCCCCATCCCGCTCTCTTTTGCCATTCCGTTCTCTCTCTTTTTTCTCATCGTCCGGCCTTCCGTCCCTGCGTTCCGCTGTCGATCAATTTTTGGCGGCCCGCATAGATCAGCTTGCCCAGGGTAACGCTATGCCCCATCAGGCCGTAATCCTGCTTGAATTTCTGCCAGGCTTCGGTGTTGTATTTTTCCACCCCGTCGATCAGGCGGCGCATCCCGCAGTCCACGGCGGCCACTGTGGTGTGGTGTTCCTCGGCCACAGTCTGCAGGATCTCCTTGCGCACGGCCAGCTTCCGCTCCGTGCCGCATACGACCTGCAGCGCAGTGGTCAGATATTCACAGTTTACATCCGGCTGCTGGATGCCCCACTCCGCATAAAGCTGCTTGCAGAACGGCAGCACCCAGAAGATGCCGATGTCCGTGGAGCTGCGCAGATCCAGCAGCAGATCCAGCAGGCTGCTGCGCTCCGGCAGGTACTGCCTGCCGTCCGGCCGCAGGAACGATGCCGTGGCATCGCTGTACCAGTCATCCCCCTGCAACAGCAGCAGCGGGCGGTTATGCAGGCTGTTGAGCCGCTTGAGGAACTCATACCCATCCATATCCTCCAGCTGGCTCGAAAGCACCACGATATCCACACTGCGCTGCTGGCGCAGCTCCCGCAGCAGCTCCTCGCCGCTGTGGAAGCAGACACAGCAGATCGCAGGATTCTGCTCCTCCAGATAATTTTTCCGGACGCGGATCTCCCGCTCGTCGTAGCTCAAAAGCGCGACATGCAGCTTTGAAACGAGTCGTTCCGTCAATCCAACCTTCCCCTTTGCCTTAAAATTGCCGCACTTTTCTTCCGTGCGTACTGTATGATACTATTTTATAAGGCCCTGTGGAAAGATTCAATCCCCGAAAAAACGTCACTATGCGTCGAACCGTGCAGGAATGGCTGCCTTTTGCGTCTTTATTTCTGGTAATTTACGTCATAAAGTGTCGATTTTTGTTTCTTTCACCTTCTTCAGCATAACACCATCTTTCCCGAAAAGCAATGGTTTGTTCACATTCATCTGATACTATATCTACGTTATTTTGTTTTTTGTCCGGCATTTCCCACACGCCGCCGGGCACGCATAAGAAAGGCCTGCCTATGCTACAACTGAAAAAGATCCGCAAGGAATACAAAACCGGTGACCTTGTACAGACCGCACTGAATGATGTCAGCCTGAACCTGCGCGACAGCGAATTCGTCGCCATCCTGGGCCCTTCCGGCTCGGGTAAGACCACCCTGCTGAACATCATCGGCGGCCTGGATCGGTACGACAGCGGTGACCTTGTCATCAACGGGATCTCCACCAAAAAGTACACCGACCGCGATTGGGACTCCTACCGCAACCACACCATCGGCTTTGTGTTCCAGAGCTACAACCTGATCCCCCATCAGACCGTTCTGGCCAACGTGGAGCTGGCCCTGACCATTTCCGGCATCTCGGGCGCAGAGCGCAAGCGCCGCGCCACCGAGGCACTGCAGAAGGTGGGGCTGGGCAATCAGCTGCACAAGCACCCCAGCGAAATGTCCGGCGGCCAGATGCAGCGCGTTGCCATTGCCCGTGCGCTGGTCAACAATCCGGATATCCTGCTGGCAGACGAGCCCACCGGCGCGCTGGACAGCGAGACCAGCATCCAGGTCATGGAGTTGCTCAAGGAGGTGGCAAAGGACCGGCTGGTGGTCATGGTCACCCACAACCCGGAGCTGGCCCAGCAGTACGCCACCCGCATCGTGAACCTGAAGGATGGTGTCATCCGCTCCGACACCGCCCCCTACGAGCCTGACACCGCTCAGCTTGCCCCTGCCGTTCACAAGAACATGGGTCACTCCTCCATGTCGTGGTGGACCTCGCTGACCCTGAGCTTCAACAACCTCTGGACCAAAAAGACCCGCACCCTGCTCACGGCCTTTGCAGGCTCTATCGGCATCATCGGCATTGCGCTGATCATTTCCCTGTCCACCGGTGTCAACCAGTATATCGCCGATATGGAACGGGACACCCTTTCCGAGTACCCGGTGCAGATCCTACGCAGCGGCATGGATCTGACCAGCCTGCTGTCCGCCGATCTGCCCGGCCAGACCGCCGCCCCCGACCTCGGCGAGGGGATGGTGCCGGTGCGTCAGCTTGTGACCCAGATGGTTTCCGGCATCACCTCCAACGACCTGAAGAGCCTGAAAGCCTACCTCGAGAGCGATGCCTGCAGCATCGGGGAGAGCGTTTCCTCGGTGGAGTATTCCTATAATGTACAGCCTCAGATCTACCGCCAGGACCCGGACGGCAGCATCCGGCAGGTGAACCCGGATTCCTCCCTTTCCGCTCTGGGCATCAGCTCCGCCAGCTCGACCAACAACATGATGTCCAGCATGATGAACACCAGCGTGTTCTACCAGCTGCCCGCCAGCGATGCCCTGTATCATTCCCAGTACGAGGTCAAGGCAGGCCGCTGGCCCGAAAGCTACAACGAATGCGTTGCCGTGCTGGGTGCGGATGGTTCCATCACTGATTATGCCCTCTACGCGCTGGGCCTGCGGGACAACGCCGAGCTGGACAAGATGATCCAGCAATTCGCCCAGAACCAGAATGTGGATGTGCCCGAAGATTTCAAGACCTACCGGTACAGCGATTTTCTGGGCCGCACCTTCAAGCTGGTCAACGCGGCCGACCGCTACCAGTACGACGATGCCCACAGCACCTGGGTGGACAAATCGGACGACAAGGCCTTCCTGCAGGAGCTTGTGGCCAACAGCGAGACCATGACCATCGTGGGCGTGGTGCAGCCCAGGGAGAACGCCTCCGCCGCCATGCTTTCTTCCGGCATCGCCTATCCCGCCTCCCTGACCCGGCACGTCATGGACACCGCCGCCCAGAGCAGGCTGGTACAGGATCAGCTTGCCGACCCGCAGACCAATGTGCTGAACGGCGAGCCCTTTGGAACCGAGCAGACCACTGCCGTGGACATGGCTTCCCTCTTCTCCATTGACACCGACCAGCTCGAGAGCGCCTTCCAGTTCGACCCCGGCAAGCTGGATCTTGACCTGAGCGGCGCGTTCGACCTGAGTGATGGTTCCGTAGATTTTTCCTCCCTCATTGACCCGGACAGCTTCCAATTTGATCTGACCGAAACGCCCGGCATCGACATGAGCGCCCTGACGGACGTGTTCGCCAACATGGACATTTCCATCCCCGCCGACAAAATGCAGCAGCTGGCCCAGAAGGTGATGACCGGCTACAAGGATTACATCATCGGCAACGGCATTCTGGGGCTGGACAAGATCGGTTTTGACCAGTATCTTGCCAGTGACCAGTTCCAGCAGCTGATGAAGGATTCCATGGGCAGCCTCATCGATACCGCTGCTCTGCAGGAGCAGTTTACTGCCGCCATGCAGCAGGTCATGGGCAGCGTGATGGCAAACTTCTCGGAACAGATCGCCGCCGAATTGCAGGCCCAGCTGGGCACTGCCATGGAGCAGGCCATGGGCCAGATCAGCACGAATCTGCAGAGCCAGATGACCGAGCGCTTCTCCTCTCTGGGCAGCCAGATGGAAAGCGCGCTGAAGATCGACGCAGATGCGTTCCGAAATGCCATCCGGTTCAACATGACCGAGGACGATCTGGCGGAGCTGATGAAGTCGAAAATGATGTCCACCAGCGCCACCTACGAAAGCAACCTGCAGGCCTTTGGTTATGCCAGCGAGGACGACCCCAGCCAGATCAACATCTATCCGCTGGACTTCGAGCAAAAGGCTAAGGTCCTCAATGTGCTGGACAGCTACAATGCCGCCATGCGTGAGCAGGGCGCGGAAGACAAGGTGATCCAGTACACTGATGTGGTGGGCACCCTGATGACCTCCGTGACCAGGATCATCAACATGATCTCCAACATGCTGGTGGCCTTTGTCTCCATCTCGCTGGTGGTCTCCTCCATTATGATCGGCATCATCACCTATATCAGCGTGCTGGAGCGCCGCAAGGAGATCGGCATCCTGCGTGCCATCGGTGCTTCCAAGCGGAACATCTCCGAGGTGTTCAACGCCGAGACCTTCATCATCGGCCTGTGCTCGGGCCTCATGGGCATCGGCCTCAGCAGGCTGCTGCTCATTCCGGGCAACATGCTCATCCAGAAGATCGCCGTCGGCACCAGCGTAGTGGCCGTTCTGCCCTGGAAGGCCGCTGTGGTGCTGGTTGCGCTGGCAACTGTGCTGACCATTCTGGGCGGCTTCATCCCCGCCAAAACCGCTTCCCGCTCTGACCCTGTCAAGGCTCTGAGAGCAGAATAAGATCACTTTTTCAAAGAGGCTGTTGCACAAGCCCCAGCAAAAAAGACCAGAGTTGTTTCGCCAAACGGCGTTACAACTCTGGTCTTTTGCTTTCTTTCATGTGAACAGTGCGGCGGCTTCTTTACCACTCTTCTTCGTCAGCGCCCACCCTTGTGCGGCGGAACATGCTCTCCACAATGGCGCAGTATTTATCCGCCAGACAGACGATGACCGCCTCGCGGCAGGTCGGGATATGGCGGAAGGTCAGGGGCCACATGTGGCTTGCAATGACGTTCTGCTCCTTTTTGGTAATGCCGAACACCCGCTGTGCGTTCACACAGGCAGACCCTGGGTGGGAAAAGCCGTGCATCTCAAACAGATGCCGCAGGCCGTGGAAAGAGCCCTGCTTGTGCCAGTCATAGAGATAGAAATCGTGGAGGAAGGCCCCCACGGCCAGCGTGGTCTCATCGGCTCCCAGATGGAAGCGGTGGTTGATCCAGCAGCTGACCACGACCACATTCTTGCAGTGCTGGTAGGTGGTCACATCACCGTGCTGGATAAACTCACGCATTTCCTGCACCTTGGGGTGATGGTCGTACTGTTCCAGAATAGCGGACAGGCGCTCCCGTTCCGTTTGTGAAAGCTGCATGGAAAATTCCCTTTCTTTTTGTCAGAAACGCCGGGCTCAGCTCCGCAGCTGAACCGGGTTGGAGCTGCCGAAGTTCTCAGCGGCCGAAGGATTTTCGCGGGTCAGGCTCAGGTCCACCAGATACTGCTTGCCGTCGCCCAGTGCCTCCAGCTCGGCCAGCTTGGCCTCGGCAGAAGCCTTGTCCGGGTACCACTGGATGAGGAAGAAGTTTTCCTCCTCCACACCGTAATACAGCCACTGGCCGTCTGCCCGCAACAGGTCGTCCAGATGATCCACCTCATCGCCATCGGTCAGGCCCAGGCCCTCCTCGGCGTAGACATTTTCAGGTTCCACCTGCAGCACTTCGATGACCTGAATAGCGCTCTGTAAGTACTCATCCTGCGCGGTGCTCTTATCGGAGCGCTCCCAGCCGGTGAGAAATGCCTGCATGAGCAGATCGCGCACCTTGATGCGCGGCAATGTGGGATCCATGACCATTTTTGTTTCCTTCTTTCGTGGTTTTATCCCCGTTGGACAGTATACGGCATACGCCTGTGCAAGTCAACGGTTTAATTGTGAATTTTTTGTAGGTACGGTCAAAATTTGCATACGCTTTTCCCGTTTCGGTCGGTTATCTCAGGCGCTGAAGCAAAATGTACGATTCAACCACTCCACCGCCAGCTGCACCCAGTGGTGGCGGTGGGCGCTGTCGGCATCCACTTCCGGGGTGGAGATGCTGGTGCCGTGGCAGCCTTTTTCAAACAGGTGTGCCTCACACGGAACGCCCGCCTTGTGCAGTGCACCGAGCAGCAGCAGGGTGTTCTCCACCGGGACGGTCTCGTCCTCCATGGTATGCCAGACGAACACCGGCGGGGTGGTCGGGCTTACCTTATCCTCCAGCGAAAAACGCCGGTGGGCGGCAGTATCCTGCGTGCCGGTCAGCTGCACAAAGCTGCCGCGGTGGGCGTACTCTTCGGCGGTGACCACCGGGTAAGCCAGCAGCAGAGCGTTGGGGCGCGGCTGGTCTGCCATGCCGGGGATGTCCCACACCGCACCGGACAGCGCCAGATGCCCGCCTGCCGAAAAGCCGCACAGGGCGATCTTATCCGGCAGAATATTCCACTGCTCCGCGTGCTGCCGCACAAGACCGATTGCCTGTGCCAGCTGCCGCATGGGCAGCGCATCCCGGGCGCTCTCCCCTACTGCGTAGTGCAGCACCGCCGTGTGATACCCGGCAGCCGCAAATTGCAGCGCCACAGGGTCGCCCTCCCGGGGGCTGACGTGGTTATAGCCGCCGCCGGGCACTACCAGCACCAGCGGGCGCTGCCGGAAATGCGGCATAGCCTCCACGCTCTCCCGCAGGTAGAGCGTCAGCGTACCGCCGCCGGTCAGTTCCAGTTGCTCAAGCCGCATTTACGCATCCTCCCTGTAAACGCCGTGCCGCCCCTCCGGGTGCGCCGCGATGAACTCTGCGCACAGGTCGGCGCAGCGCTATCTCCTCGGTCAGCCCAAGCTGGGGTGCAAACGTCGCCACCACGCTTTGACTGCAATTGTAGCCCTTTAGAAACCATGCGTAGGCGGCATCGTCCTGTTTTGACATTTTCTCACATCCTTTTCCGGCATACTCGCTTCATTATAGCACAGTCTGCGCAAAAGTGGGAAAATTTTTCAGGAAATTTTCGCCTTCCATATTAAGAACCGCGCCCGGAGCGGCATTTGGTACACCGCGCGGCAGATCCTTTACTTTTTTAATTTTTTATGAAAAGTCTTGATTTTCCCTGCAAGTCGTTGTATATTAGCACTCAGAAGTTATGAGTGCTAAGCGTTCCGGCGGTTTGCCGGATGTAGCGCACCAAATATGCGATAAAAGAGGTTTTGTATTATGGCGAAGAAAGAATTTCAGGCTGAAAGCAAAAAGCTGATGGACATGATGATCAACTCCATCTACACCAACAAGGAGATCTTCCTGCGTGAGCTGATCTCCAACGCTTCGGATGCCATCGACAAACTTTATTATAAAAGCCTGACCGATCCTTCCGTGGGCATGAACAAGGGCGATTTCCGCATCCTGCTCACCCGCGACAAGGACAACCGCCTGCTGACTGTCTCCGATAACGGCATCGGCATGACCAAAGAAGAGCTGGAGCAGAACCTGGGCACCATCGCCCACTCCGGTTCTCTGGACTTTAAGAAGGACAACAAGGACGAGAACATCGACATCATCGGTCAGTTCGGCGTGGGCTTCTACTCCGCCTTCATGGTCGCCGACAAGGTCACCGTCATCTCCAAGGCATACGGTGCGGACGAAGCCTGGCAGTGGGAGTCCAGCGGTGCTGACGGCTACGAGCTGACCCCCGCCGAGAAAGAAACCGCCGGTACCGACATCATCCTGCACATCAAGGGCAGCACCGATACCGACAATTACGAGAACTTCCTCGATGAATACGGCATCGTGGCCATCGTCAAAAAGTACAGCGACTATGTGCGCTATCCCATTCAGATGGAGCGGGAAAAGAGCCGCCAGAAGCCCGAACCCGATCCCAAGCCCGAGGACTATAAGCCGGAGTGGGAGACCTACACCGAGCTTGAGACCCTGAACAGCATGGTGCCCATCTGGAAGAAGCAGAAGAGCGAGGTCACCGATGAGGAATACGCCAGCTTCTACAAGGATAAGTTCAACGATTACTCTGACCCCGCCCGCGTCATCGTGAGCCGCACCGAGGGCACCGCCAACTACAACGCCCTGCTGTTCGTGCCCAGCCATCGCCCCTATGATTTCTACACCAAGGAGTATGAGAAGGGTCTGGCCCTGTACGCATCCGGCGTGCTCATTATGGAAAAGTGCGCAGACCTGCTGCCCGATTACTTCAGCTTCGTCAAGGGCATTGTGGACAGCCAGGATCTGAGCCTGAACATCAGCCGTGAGATGCTGCAGAAGGACAATCAGCTCAAGCTGATCCACAATGCACTGGAAAAGAAGATCAAGAACGAGCTGCACTCCATGCTGGTCAACGACCGCGAAAAGTACGAGGCATTCTGGAAGGAGTTCGGCCGTCAGATCAAGTTCGGCGCTTACTCTGATTACGGGATGCACGCTGAGCTGCTGCGCGACCTGCTGCTGTTCTGGTCTGCCAAGGAGCAGAAGATGGTCACCCTGCAGGAGTATGTGGACAAGATGCCTGCCGAGCAGAAGTTCATCTACTTTGCCGCCGGTGACTCCACCGATCGTCTGGCAAAGCTCCCCGCCGCCGAGCTGGTTCTGGACAAGGGCTATGATGTCCTGCTGCTGACCGAGGACGTGGATGAGTTCTGCCTGCAGATCATGCGCAGCTACCCCCGCAAGGATGCCGAGGGCAAGGACGGCACCGTGGAGTTCAAGAACGTCAACAGCGGTGACCTGGGCCTTGAGACCGAGGAAGAGAAGAAGGCCGCCGAGGATGCCACCGCCGAGAACAAGGACCTGTTCGACGCCATGAAGACTGCTCTGGACGGCAAGGTGAAGGAAGTCAAGGTCTCCACCCGCCTGAAGGATCACCCGGTGTGCCTGAGCGCCGACGGCCCGCTGTCCATCGAGATGGAAAAGGTGCTGTCCAAGCAGCCCGGCAGCGAGGGCGTGAAGAGCGACAAGGTGCTGGAGCTGAACGCCAACCACCCCGTGTTCGCCGTGCTCAAGGCCGCACAGGAGGCCGGTGACACCGACAAGCTCAACAAGTACAGCGCCCTGCTGTACGCACAGGCCCAGCTCATCGAGGGCCTGCCGGTGGACGACCCCACCGCTTACGCTGAGGCCGTGTGCAGCCTGATGAAGTGATCTCTCCCCGCGGGGGCAGACTTTCTCCCCTGCCGCCCGCATGGATTACCCCTTAACAAAACGACCGCGTTCCGCTATAATAGAGTGGAACACGGTCTTTTATTTTTATTGCGGAAAGGAACTCTGTTTCATGGAGCCGAGAAAACATTATTTTGCAAAGATCCCCACCATCGCCATCTTTATCGTGATGGCGATGTCCGGGCCGTTGGGAGTGCTGCTGTTCATCCTGAAAGCCATTGACCAAAAGGCCGAGAAAGAGGAGCAGGCCGCCTACCCGGGGAATGCTTATCCCCCACCAGAGCCTGCCTCCACCCGGAAGGAGGAGCCAGTCCACGGTCCGGATATGCCCACCCAGGAGCAAAAAAACGCCAAGCAATGGCACAAGAACATTGCCACCCTCTGCACCATCATGGGTGCGGTCTTTCTGCTTGCCGGCGTGACGAATGCGGTGGACGTCCTGGAGATCTGGCGGTTTTACCCGGGCTTCAGCGGCCTGTTCTCGAATATCGCCATGGTCATTGGCGGCGGCGGTGCACTGCTGACCGGCCTGCGGATGAAGAGCACCCGCAAGCTGGAGCGGCTGCTGGATAAGGTGGTAGGCGAGCGGGATAATATCTCTCTGCCGGAACTGTTTGCTGCCGCCGGGGTGGATGCCGCCCGGGGACGTCCTGCCGTGAAAAGCGCCATCGAGCACGGATACTTCGGCGCAGACGCCTACATTGACAACCGCACCGACACGCTGGTGGTGCGGGGCACAGCACCGCAGCCGAAAAAACCCGCACCCGCTCCGGCACCCAAGCCCCAGCCCGCCGCAGAGGACGAGTACGCTGCACTGCTGCGCCAGCTGCGGGAAGTGAACGATGCCATTCCTGACCCGGTGATGAGCCAGAAGATCTCCCGGCTGGAGGAGGTCAGCGAGCGTATCTTTGCGCTGGCGCAGAAGGACCCGGACAAAAAGGCGCAGCTGCAAAAGTTTATGAACTACTATCTGCCTACCGCGCTCAAGCTGCTGAACACCTACGCCAGCCTTTCCCGGCAGGCGGTGGAGGGCACGAACATCACCGAGGCAAAGCACAGCATCGAGCGCAGCATGGATCTGCTGGTGACCGCCTTTGAAAACCAGCTGGACAAGCTGTTCCAGTCCGATGCGCTGGACGTGACCACCGACATCGCCGCGCTGGAAGGCATGCTGAACATGGACGGCCTGACCGACAGCGCGTTCGGCAAATAATTCCATCCACAAAAACGAGGGAAAGCCCGCGGGCCTTCCCTCGTTTTGTTCTGTTCAGGTTTCTGCCAGCGCGGCCAGCACCGCCTTCTGCAGGTCGGTGACCGAGATGGTGCACAGGGCTTTCAGGTCGGCGTCGGAGCCGTCGGTGGGCTGGGCGGCGATCTCCGCCATGGTCTTGCCCTTCAGGGTGCTGCAATAGCCCTCGGCGTGCTCGTACCACTCCTTGTGCAGGGCACTGGCCTCCCGCAGGCCGTACTTGTCGCCCTGCTCGTTCTTGGTGTACACCGGCTCTTCCGGCCCGGAGACCGTGCCGTCCGCGCTGACGGTCAGCTGCGGCTGGGTCATGTCCCCGATGGCGCTGGTCACCCGGCCATTGCTGTCCACGGTCAGGGCCGCCATCGTGATGTCTGCCTGGACGTGGGCGTCCTGGTCATCCGTGGCGGCAAGGTCCTGGGGCAGGTCTGCCGCGATCAGGCTCAGAGTCGCCCGGTCCCCCTGGGCGGCTCCCAGTGCTTTGGCCTGTTCGCAGGCGCGCACCACGGCGTCCCGGTAGCGGTCCACCGCGATGGTGCAGCCGGACACAAGGTCGGCGTCCTGCGGCTTGCCGTTTTCATCCGTTTTCAGCTTCTTTACCTCGTCCGGGGTCCTGCCGGTCAGATAGTCGGCAAACCAGTCGGCCTGCTCGGCCCACCCTTTGCCGAGGGAGGACGCCGCCGCCAGCGGGTAGTCCTTCCCTTTTGTGCGCTTGGACCGCACATCCTCCGGAGTGGTCACGCTGCCGGTGCTCCCGCCGGAGACCGAAAGTTCCAGCTCGTCCAGCATCACGTCGGCCAGTTTGCCGTCGGCGTCCAGCACCACAGCCGCAGCGGCAGTGGTGATCTTGCCGGCCCGGTCGCTGCCTGCGGCCTCGGTCACAACGCCAAGACCGGTGCGCCAGGCCTGCTCCTGCCCGGCTGTGCCGCCGCTCATGGCACCGGACCCACTGCCGCTCATGGACCCGGCTCCGCTGCTGCCCGGAGCGCCGCCCCGGCCGCAGCCGGTCAGCGCCAGCGCAGCGGCCAGCGTACAGCCCCAAAACACCCGAAAAACCTGCTTCATGGTACACTTGCTCCTTTTGCTCCCGCGCAGCCGCACGGGCTTTGGAGCTAGTGTGCCCCCTGCCGGGGCAATTATGAGCGCACCCTTACATCAACGGGCTGAGCAGGCGCAGCACGCTGTCCAGCAGGGTGCCGGGAATGCTGGTGCGGCAGTCCGAAATATGGATCTCGCGGCACTGCGGCAGGGTGGCCCGCACATCGTCCCGCAGGGCAGCCACCTGACTGTTGTACTGCAGCAGCACGCCGCACTCAAAGTGCAAAAACAGGCTGCGGTAATCCATGTTGATGCTGCCCACCACGGCTGCCCGGTCGTCGCTCACCCAGCACTTGGCATGCAGGAAGCCCGGGGTGTACTCGTAGATGCGCACCCCCGCCTGCAAAAGCGGCAGGTAGTAGGAGCGGCTCAGGCGGAACACCAGCTTCTTGTCCGGGATGCCCGGCAGCACCAGCCGCACATCCACCCCGCGCTTGGCGGCGTTTTTCAGCGCATCCAGCATCTCTTCGCCCACAGCCAGATAGGGCGTGTAGATATACACATACTGCTCGGCCCGGGCCAGCAGGTTCAGGTACACCGTCTCCGCCACCGGCTCTTCGTCCAGCGGGCTGTCGGCGTAGGGCTGCACGATGCCGTCCTGCACCGGGTGTGCACTGTGCTGGGGGCGGAAGGCGCTGTAGTCCGTCTCACTGGGGCGGAAAGCGTTCCAGAAGTTGAGGAACATCACGGTGAAATTCCACGCAGCATCGCCCTCGATGCGCAGGGCGGCGTCCTTCCAGTAGCCGAAGCGCTGCTCCGCGTTGATATACTCGTCGGCCAGGTTCACGCCGCCGGTGTAGGCGATGCGCCCGTCGATGACCACGATCTTGCGGTGGTCGCGGTGGTTCATCACCAGCGAGAGCACCGGCACCACCGGGTTGAAGGGGATGCACCGGATGTGCGCCCGCTCCATGCGCACCACAAAGTCGGTGGGCAGGCCCAGCAGGCTGCCAAAGTCGTCGTAGATCAGGCGCACGTCCACCCCCTGCGCGGCCTTGCGCCGGAGGATGGCTTCCACGCCGTCCCACATTTTGCCGGTGTGGACGATGAAATATTCCACAAAGATCGTGTGTTCGGCCCGCTCCAGGTCCCGCAGCAGCTGGGGGTACATGGCTTCGCCACAGGCAAAATACTGCGCGGCGGTGTTCTTCCAGGCCGGGTAGCGACCGTACCGCGCCAGATAGCGGCTCATGCCGAGGCCGGAAGCATCCAGTCCGGCCACCTGGTCCGGCTGCTGGACAAGATCAGCCCTGTGGGCCTCGTCCACCGCCTGCAGCTTGCTGCGCAGCTGCTTGGCCGGGCGCTTGTTGCCAAAGGAGAGGTACAGTGCCCCGCCCAGCAGCGGCAGCACCCCCATGAGCGCGATCCAGCCGATCTTGTAGGCGCTGTTCTCGTCCTTGCGCACGAGGTACAGCATCATAAACAGACTGAGCAGCTGCAAGCCGACGTTGACCCACACGCGGCCGGTGGTGAGGGAGAAAAACGCCCACAGCACCCATGCCACCTGCAGGGCCACCAGCACCACCGTGATGGTGATCCGATTGAGAATGCGGCTGAAAAATTTTACGATCGGCAGCCGGAACATCAGGCTCCCTCCTTTCGCTCTGCATGATAATATATGTCAGTATAGCGCGGTTTGTGCGGTTTTGCAAGGGATGCAAAAAAAGCCAGCCGACAAAGCCTTTGCAGGCGGTGCCGGTTGGCATGGTTTGCGGGGTGCGGCTGCTTATTCTGCCGTTTTGCGGCGCAGCAGGCTCATGGGCGGCAGCTCCGGGGTGGGCATGGTGTATTTTTCCATGGCGTGAGGGGTGCTGTCCACCCGTTCCCCGGCCTCGTTCTCGATCCACTCCGGCGTCAGCGGGATGCTGCGGCCGTCCGGGCAGAGGGCTTCCAGCGTATCGCCCAGGCTCCACTTGCCGCGCTGCTGGCAGTGGGCCACGCCGTTCTCCCAGCGGTCCACCGTGCCCACGAACTCCCATTCGCGGATGTAGGTGGCGCTGTCGGTGGCCTGTTTGGCCTGCTCGCGGCCAAAGTAGAAGCCCGGCGAGTAGTGGCGGTGGCTGGTGCGGGTGAGCTCCTCGTAGACCTCAGCCGGCAGCTCAAAGTTGTCGTTGGCGGGGTCGGCCAGATAGGCGTCCAGCGCCTTGCGGTAAGCGGCGGTCACGCTGGCCACATAATAGAAGGTCTTGGCGCGGCCCTCGATCTTCAGGCTGTCCACACCGGCCTTGCAGATCAGGTCGATGAAGGGTGCGGTGCACAGGTCGTTGGCGTTGAGGATGTAGCTGCCGTTCTCGTTCTCGCCGATCTCGTACAGCTGGCCGGGGCGGGTCTCCTCGCTCAGGTAGTATTTCCAGCGGCAGGGCTGGGCGCACTGGCCCCGGTTGGCGTCGCGGCCTGCCATGTAATTGGACAGCAGGCACCGACCGGACACGCTCATGCACATGGCACCGTGCACAAAGGCCTCGATCTCCAGTTCCGGCGGGGTCTTATCGCGCAGGATGGCGATGTCCTGCAAGGACATCTCGCGGGCCAGCACCACGCGCTTGGCACCCAGGTTATAGGCGGCGCGGGCGGCGGCCCAGTTGGTGATGCCGGTCTGGGTGGACATGTGCACGTCGATGTCCGGGGCAACGGTCTTGCAGGCATCCAGCACGCCCAGGTCGGCCACGATGAAGGCATCCACACCGGCCTTGGCGGCCTCCTTGATGGCGTCCGGCAGGCGGTCGGCTTCCTCATTGGTGGGCAGGGTGTTCATGGTCAGGTAGACCTTGCGGCCCCGGGCATGGGCATAGATGACGCCCTCGGTGAGCTGCTCCGGCGTAAAGTTGGCCGGTGCAGACCGCATGCCGAACTCCGGCAGGCTGCAGTAAACGGCATCGGCACCGTAGTTGATGGCATAGCGCAGGCGCTCCAGATCGCCCGCCGGGGCGAGCAGTTCCGGGATTTGCAGCATAGTTGATATTCCTCTCTTTTTTCAGAAAATACGATTTGAAATGTCCGCCGCTTCGCTCTGGACATATTTAGCGGAAGAATTATTTTTAGATTCGCGTTTGTCGCGCTCTGCGGAGCGCTCCAAACGCATTTTCACAGGAAGGGTCGTAACGGGCAGCTTCAGCCGTAACGGACAACTTACCCTCTTATTTCACCGTCTTGTTCACGTCCGCTGCGGTCTGGCAGTTGGCGTTGTGTTCGCTGAGGGTGCGGGCATAGTAGTAGCTGCCCTTGAGGTCGGTGACGAAGAAATAGGCGTCCTTTGCTTCCTCGTCCGGCTCCGGGCTCAGCGCCGCCCGGATGGCAGCGATGCCGGGGTTGGAGATGGGGCCGGGGGTCAGGCCCGCCGTATGGTAGGTATCATACGCAGAGACGATGTTTTCCGGGATATTGTCCCACCCGCCGTAGTAGGGGGCCACCCAGTTCCAGAGGTAGTTGTTGTCGGCGTCGCTCTGGATGTGGCTGGACGTGTTGCTCTGCAGGCGCGGATAGGGCGAGCCCTCGGCCAGACGGTTGCGGAACACCTGCGCCACGTTGGAGTCCTGGCTGTTGCCCGCTTCCTCCTGCACAAAGGAGGCCAGCGTGACCAGCTCGTTCAGGGTCATGCCCTGCTCCTTGAGCTTCGCATACATCGCATCGGTGATCTGCGCGTCGAACTGCGCATAGAACGTTGCCACATAGTTGTGCACGGTGTCGTCCTTCAGAAACTCGTAGGTCTCCGGGAAGAGATAGCCCTCGCACTTCATGAAGCGGTCCGGGGCGTCCTTGTCCTCCGGCACATACTGCCAGAAGGTGTACGCGCTGAAATCGCCCTCGTTGGCTTCCTTCAGAAAGTCCTCGGCGCTGCACAGACCGGCTTCCTCCATTTTCCGGGCAATGGCGATGGCTGTGGTGCCCTCCGGGATGGTGACCCGCACGGTATCTGCCTTGGCGTACTGGGAGAGGACAGCGATGATGGCATCGTAGGCGTTGGCCCCGGTCTGCAGGGTAAAATCACCGTATTGCAGCTTCCCGGCCACCCCCTTGTACCCCACATACCAGCGGAACAGGTAGGCCGAGCGGATGACGCCCGCCTCCTTGAGCCGATTTGCAATGGAGGCCACGCCGCTGCCCTGGGGGATGCTGACGGTGACCTCGGTGCCGGGCTTTCCATTGCCGTGGATCTCGTTGTAGGCAAACACCCCTGCTGCTCCGGCGGCCAGCACCAGCAACAGTACCACTGCCAGCAAAATCTTCACGGCACCGCCTTTTTTCTTCGGGGCGGTGTGTCTCTCCTTGTGTGCCATACGCACCTTCCTTTGTTGTTTTTCTGCGTCTCAGCCTTCCAGCATCAGGCGCATATAGCTTTCCGATACGTCAAAGGGCTCCCCGTCAAAACGGATCATGCCGTACTCCTGCCGGGTGCCCTCCCCCAGGAACAGAGACTGGGCGGCACCCACCGTGATGACGGCCTTTTCCACGATGACTTCCTTCTCGCGGGCGGCTTCCATGAGCACCTCGGCGGCGCGGTCGTCCTCGGCCATGAGCTCCACGAAATACAGGGTGTCCTCCTTGCGGAAGTACACGCCGTAGCCCCGCTCGTTGGCCACGATGGTGGCCCCGCGGGAATACAGGTCCCCCAGCACCACGGCCATACGCTCCGGGGTGAACTGCACCGTATCGGGCCAGAACTTCTCCCGCAGCTCGCACAGCTTCTTGGCGGTAACGCTGTCAAACTCCGCCTGGCTCCACAGGTTGCGGGCCACCTCCCGCGGCAGGCAGCGCAATGCAAAGGCGCGGGCAAAGCCCTTGTCCTGCAGCAGAGCGGCCTGCTCCGGGGTGGCGGGCACGGCCACGGTAAAGCCTGCGCCCCGCAGCTTCTGCTGCGCGCACAGGTAGTCCAGCAGGCCGGCCAGGATCAAACTGCCCTGTCCGCACAGGCCGTAGAGGTAACTGCCCTGCCGCCCCTGCAGCGTAACCGGCACCGCCAGTGCCACAGCGGCAATGGCGTCATTTTCCTCGGCCACATAGACATTCTGCTGCCCTGCAAAACGCTCCACGGCGTTGGCCGCAAATTCTTCCGACTCGCCGCGCTCGCGCTGCCACAGCGCCAGCACAGCCGCCTTGTCGGATGGCTGCATCAAACGATACATCTGTCAGGATGCCCCCTCTTATCGTATTTTATGTGCGTGTCCGGCCTGTCAGCCGGGCGTATGATCGGTCAGCAGGCTCGCCCTCTCAGTCACCTGCGGTGACAGCTCCCCCAAAGGGGGAGCCAAGAACCTGACCGCAACGTTTCTTGCCTCTCCCTTTGGGAGAGGTGGCATTGCGAAGCAATGACGGAGAGGGCGAAGTTGCCTCAGAGAAACTCCCGATGCACCTGCCTTTGCTTTGAATTATTTCAGCTGGCCCAGCACGATGCCCTGCACCTCGGCCTGGATGTCCTCGATGCTGCGCATGGCGTCGCTGTGGGTGCAGTGCACCGTGGTCCAGCCCAGATGCTCCGCGCAATACTCGGCGGCGCGGCGGCTGCGGGCCAGATACTCGGTATCTTTCTCGTGCACGTCCTTTTTGCTCTCGTCCCCGTGGTAGCGGGCGGTCATCAGCCGCTGGCTGACCGCCGGGTCCACCTGCAGGTAGATGACGCTGTCCGGTGCGGGCAGGCCCAGCAGATGGAACTCGTAATCGAACAGCCAGTGCAAAAACGCCTTCCACTGCTCCGGCGGGAGCTTGGAGCACTGGTGCACCGCGTTGGAGGTGGTGTAGCGGTCGGCAATGACCACGCCGCCCTCCTCGTAAAAGCGGCCCCAGTCGGTCTTGTAGCTGGCATAGCGGTCCACCGCAAAAAAGCTGGAGGCCGCGTAGGCGTTCACATCGTCCGGTTTTGAGCCGAACTGCCCGGCCAGATACATTTTGATTAGGGCGCTGGAATCGCTGGCGTAATCCGGGAAGGTGACCTCCCGCACCGGCAGGCCCTGTCCGGCCAGGTGCTGGGCCAGCAGCTTGGCCTGGGTGGCCTTGCCGCTGCCGTCCAGCCCCTCGATGACGATCAGCTTGCCCTTGCTCATACGGCGGCACCTTCCTTGATGGCGGCATATTTTGCGCGCACCTCGGCGGTTTTGCCGCAGCACATCTTGCCCTCCGGGCAGGGGCCGCTCACGCAGGCCGGGCCGGACTTTGCAAAGATGTGGGGTGCCACCGGGTACACCAGTTTGAACATCTCTTCGGCAAGCTGGCGGATCTCCCACTGGGCGCGGCTGCAGCAGCGCAGGTGGAAGAAGTTCTGCAGGCTGCGGGCGTTCATGGTGACCACCATCTTGGTCTCGCAGGCGTTGGGCAGCACAAAGCGGGCGTCCTCATTGGCCTGCTTGCCGGCCTTGGCGCGGGCTGCCTTTTCCGGCATACCCTCGGCCATCAGGCGGGCGGTGTGGCCCTCTTCCAGCTTGTGGGCAAGGTCAAGGTAGCGTTTGGCGTCCTCGTTCATGCTCTCAAGGAAAGCCGCCTTTGCCTCCGGGATGGCTTCGATCTCCGGCGGCACCACATAGCGGAAATCGTCCAGGCGCACATAGCGCTGACTCTGCACGCTGAAGGATGCGATGCGGTGGCGGGTGATCTGGGCCAGCAAGGTACGGCTGACCCCCTCGATGCCAAAGGTGAAGCTGGCGTGCTCGATGGGGCTGGCGTGGCCCAGGTCGCTGAGCATGGTCAGGAACTTTGCCGTTTTTTCCTCGGTCAGGCCGTCCAGAAGGTCGGTGATGTGGGCGTCGGAGTAGCACAGCTTGGCGGCAGCCGCCACCACCTTTTCCGGCTCCGGGGTATGGGCGATCAAACGAACTGTCATCATTTTTGTGTCATTCCTCCGTTGTGATTTTGGTCAGCGGCGCAAAATTGGCCATGGTCTTTTTGATGCCGACCTTTTCAAAGTTGATCTCCACGATCTGGTCTCCGGCCGCAGGCTTGACCTTGAGCACGGTGCCCCGGCCAAAGACCTTGTGCTCCACGATGTCGCCCGGCTCGTAGTGCTTGGAGCCTGCGGGCGCTGCCTTTGCCGCCGGTGCACCGGTGAAGCTAATGGGCTTTTTTGCGGTGCCCGCGCCGGAATACCCGGCACCGAACCCGCCCGAACGCACCTTGGGCTGGGTGGAGCTGTTGCCGTAGGCGGCACCGTAGCCGGAAGAGGAAGTGCCCCGCCCGGCATAACCGGAGCCGAACCCGCTGCGCTCCCCGGCGTTGTACTCGCGGTTCAGGTAACCGCCGCCGGAGCGGGAACCATAGCCGCCGGAACCGTAGCCCCCGGCGCTGCGGCCCCAGCCGGAAGGCCCGGAGTACCCGGACGCGCCGCCGGGCACGGTGTCGCTGCAGCTGCTGCCCCAGCCGCCCAGACGGGAACGCTGTTCCAGCACCGGGCTGCGGGTCTCTTCGATGTACTCCGGCTCGATCTCGCGCAAAAAGCGGCTGGGCTCGTTGCGCTGGGTGCGGCCGTAGAGCATCCGGGTGACGCTGTTGGAGATGTACAGTTCCTTTTTGGCGCGGGTGATGCCGACGTAGGCAAGGCGGCGCTCTTCTTCCAGGTCCGCCTCGGAATACTTGCTCATCTCGCTGGGGAACACGCCCTCTTCCATACCGATGAGGAACACATAGGGGAACTCCAGCCCCTTGGCCGAATGGATGGTCATCAGCACCACCTGGTCGGCGCTCTCGTTGTAGCTGTCGATGTCGCTGATGAGGGCGATATCTTCCAGATAGCCCTCCAGCGTGGCGTCCTCGCCGTGCTGGTCGCAGTAGTTCTTGACGTTGTTCACCAGCTGGCCCAGGTTCTGCAGGCGGTCGGCGGCGTCCTCGTGGCCCTTGGCGGCGTCGGCTTCCAGCATGGCCTTGTAGCCGGTCCGCTCGATGACGTCGGCGGCAAAGGCGTCCAGCGTTTTGGTCTCCAGCGAATCCTGCAGGTTCTGGTAGATCTGCCAGAATTTCAGCAAGGGCATCACAGCCCGGCTGAGCTTGGCGTACTGGTCGGCGTGGCCGATGATCTCCAGCATGCTCACCCCCTGCTGGGCGGCAAGGTCTGCAATGACCTCCACCGTGGTGTTGCCGATCTTGCGGGCAGGCTCGTTGATGATGCGGCGCAGGCGCACGTCATCGCGGGGGTTGGCCACAATGGACATATAGGAGTGGATGTCCTTGACCTCTTTGCGGTCGTTGAAGCGCTGGCCGCCCACGATCTTGTGGGGGATGCCCGCGCGGGTGAAGTAGCTTTCGATGGGAGCCGACTGGGCGTTCATGCGGTAGAGGATGGCGTGGTCGGCCAGATGGCCGCCCGCCTTGAGGTGCTGGCCGATGACATCCGCAATGTGCATGGCTTCGTCCTGCTCGTTCTCAGCGGTGTACACCTGCACCTTGTCGCCCTCGCCGTTGTCGGTCCACAGGGTCTTGCCCTTGCGCTCCGTGTTGTGCTGGATGACGCAGTTGGCGGCGTTCAGGATGTTGGAGGTGGAGCGGTAGTTCTGTTCCAGCCGGATGGTCTTTGCCCCGGGGTAGCACTTTTCAAAGTTGAGGATGTTCTCAATGGTAGCCCCGCGGAAGCGGTAGATGCTCTGGTCATCGTCGCCCACCACGCAGATGTTGCGCTCCGGGCCGGTGAGCAGGCTCACCAGACGGAACTGTGCCACACTGGTGTCCTGATACTCGTCCACCAGCAGGTATTTGTATTTGGTCTGGTAGAAGTCCCGCACGTCCGGGTGCTCTGCCAGCAGCTGCACGGTCTGGTAGATGAGGTCGTCGAAGTCGAAGGCACCGGCCTCCTTCAGCCGCTTTTCGTAGGCGGCGTAGATGCGGGCCGCCAGTGCGCCCTTGGTGTCCTTGGCGGGGTTGGCAAGGGCCTGTTCCGGGCTGACCAGCTGATCCTTCCAGCGGCTCATCTGGTTGATGGCGCTCTTGATGGGGAAGAACTTGTCATCCACGTTCAGGTCCTTGTACACCGCCTTCATCACCCGCTGGGCGTCGTCGGTGTCGTAGATGGTAAAGCTGCGAGGGTAGCCGATCTCCTCCGCCCAGCGGCGCAGGATGCGCACACAGGCCGAGTGGAAGGTGGAGGCAAACACCTCGTCGCCCTCTTCCCCGCCCAGCATCCGGCGCAGGCGCTCCTTCATCTCCCCGGCCGCCTTGTTGGTAAAGGTGATGGCCATCACGTTCCAGCTGCGCACGGCGTTCTGCCGCAGCATACCGTCCAGCCAGCCGGGCGCGGCGGTGCCGGTCATGATGGCACTGCGCAGGGCCTTGATGTCCTCTTCGGTGGCGGGGCGGGGCAGCTGTTTTGAGCCGTGGGCCGCGCCGAACCGGATGAGGTTGGCAATGCGGTTGACCAGCACGGTGGTCTTGCCGCTGCCGGCTCCGGCCAGGATGAGCAGCGGGCCGTCGGTGGTGAACACCGCCCGCCGCTGCATCTCGTTCAGGCGGCCGAACTGCTTTTCGATATAGGTGTCGCGCAGAGCGCAGAATTCTTGTGTCAGATCTGTTGCCATGGGTTCCCCTGTCTCCTTTTATTGTCAAAGAACAGTATACCACATTTTCAGGAAATTGAGAATAGCCGGTGCGTTTGCAGGCGGCATTTGCGCGGAAATTTTGCGGCCCATTTTCTGCGCAGGGGGTCCGGAACCACCTCCGCCCGGTTCCGGCTGTGCAATTGCTTTTATCAGCAGGCCAGGAGAATGTTGGCTGCAGCTGGTCCACACGACTTCCCTACTGTAGTAAAACAAGTGATAAAGTTCAAATTTAATATTTTACCTACGTTATTTTATTGAAGTTTATCAGTTTGATAAAGTTACTCTCATTGATAAAGTTCCAACTTTATCAGCAGCGCCGAACTTTCGCACGTTGATAAAGTTACTTTTTCGGCGTTGTTTCGTTTAAAAAGCCGAATTTTATCAGATAACGCTTCTCTATCAGAGCTTGCACAGTGACAAAACAAAACCCGCCCGGCAGTACAGGACCACCGGACGGGAACGTTTGTTTTTCAGGGAATGCTTAGCCGAAGATGTTGATCAGAATACCAGCAGCAACGGCAGAACCGATAACACCGGCCACGTTGGGACCCATGGCGTGCATCAGCAGGAAGTTCTGCGGGTTCTCGCTCTGGCCCACCTTCTGGGACACACGGGCGGCCATCGGCACAGCGGAAACGCCTGCGGAACCGATCAGCGGGTTCACCTGGCCGCCGGTCACGGCGTACATCACCTTGCCGCACAGCACACCGGCTGCGGTGCCGAAGGAGAAGGCGATCAGGCCCAGCACGATGATGAACAGGGTGCGGGTGTTCAGGAAGGTGTTTGCACTGGTGGTGCAACCAACAGACAGGGCCAGGAAGATGGTGATGATGTTCATCAGCTCATTGCCGGCCGTCTTCTGGATGCGATCCGTCACGCCGCACTCCTTCATCAGGTTGCCCAGCATCAGCATACCCACCAGAACGGCGGCATCCGGGACGATCAGGGACACGATGATGGTGACCATGATGGGGAAGATGATCCTCTCGGTCTTGGAGACGGTGCGCAGCTGCTTCATCACGACGGTACGTTCCTTCTTGGTGGTCAGTGCCTTCATGATGGGCGGCTGGATGACGGGCACCAGCGCCATGTAACTGTAGGCCGCCACAGCGATGGAGCCCAGCAGCTCAGGAGCCAGACGGGAGGTAACGAAGATGGCGGTGGGGCCGTCGGCACCGCCGATGATGGAGATGGCAGCGGACTGCTTCTGGGTGAAGTCCACCAGACCGGTAGCGGCCAGCAGGCGGGCACCCATGTAAGTGCCGAAGATGCCGAACTGTGCGGCAGCGCCCAGCAGCAGACTCTTGGGGTTGGAGATCAGCGGAGCAAAGTCGGTCATGGTGCCGATGCCCAGGAAGATCAGCGGCGGATAGATGCCCAGCTTGACGCCCATGTAAAGCATATCGGCAAGGCCGCCGTTGTTCAGGATCTGGACCCACAGGGGGTGTTCCAGACCGTCACCGACGAAATATTCCATGTGGATGACGCCGCTGCCCGGCAGGTTTGCCAGGATCATGCCGAATGCCATAGGCAGCAGGATCAGGGGCTCGAATTCCTTCACGATGGCGAGGTACAGCAAAAAGCAGCCCACGCAGATCATGATCGCGTACAGGTAGCCGCCGGGCTCACCGAACCGTGCAAAGCCGGAACTTTGGAAAATACCGACCAGAGTATCAATAAACTGTGTCATGTTCTTCCTCCTGTGTTAAAACGGGGCCGTGGTGTCGTTCACACCGGCCTTGCCCCAGCCGTTGGTGCCGCGGCGCACCGCCTTAAGGGTGTACTTGCCATTGCCCATTGCGTGGATGGCGGCCATGATGGCAGCCACCACATCACCGGGAATGCCTTCCTCCACCTGGGGAGCCGGAGCAGCGGCCTGCTGCACCGGGGCAGCGGGCTTTGCAGGGGCGGCGGGCTTGGAGGCAACAGCCTTTGCGGCAGCCTTCTTCTTGCCCAGACCGTCGAAGATCTTGCCCTCCAGCGTGATGATTGCCATCAGCAGCACGAGGATCAAGAACACCAGCACGATACCGGTAAAGGTAACGACGACGTCAAAACCTAAATCCATGGTTTTTCCTCCTGTTTCTCAACGATTCGCAGCCGGTGTTTCGGACCTGCCGCGAAAACACGATTTGGGAATAGTATACCTTATTTTCCCATTTAATTCAACAAAAATGGACAAATTTTCTTTTTTCCCGCAACATTCTTACCGGCGGCCGATGCGCGGGGTGGCGTCGGTGAAGCCGGTCTCCAGCTTGTCGCCGATGCCAAGGCTCATGGCCGTGCCCAGGGCCACGCAGTTGACGGGGTCGGGGGAAACAGTCACTTCCACCTTCAGCTCCTGGGCCAGATACTCGGTCAGGCCGTGCAGCTGGGCACCGCCGCCGGTGAGCATAACGCCGTTGCGGTAGATGTCACCGGCCAGCTCCGGAGGGGTCTTTTCCAGCACCTGGTGGGCCGCGGTGCCGATCTGCTCACTGAGCATCATCACCGGCTCGTACAGGTCATCGGTGGACACGTTCACGCGCACCGGCAGGCCGGTGAGCAGGCTGCGGCCCTTGATCTCCATGGTCTCGTGGAAATCGGTCTTTTGCGGGCAGCAGGCCACATGCTTTTTCAGTTCCTCGGCGGTGCGCTGGCCGATGGCGATGCTGTACTTGTTGCGCACATGCTTGAGGATCTCCTCATCGTAGTGGTTGCCGGCCACCCGCACGCTGGTGGCCTTGACCTTGCCGCCCAGACTCAGCACGGCGATGTCGGTGGTGCCGCCGCCAATGTCGATGATCATGCGGCCGTCCGGCTGGGTGATGTCGATGCCGGAGCCAAGGGCGGCGGCGATGGGCTCGTCGATGAGGTACACCTGACGGGCACCGGCGGCCACCACGGCCTCCACCACGGCGTCGCTCTCAATGCCGGTGATGGCGGCGGGCACGCACACGGCCACCCGGGGCTTGACCATATGGGAGCTGTACACCTGCTTGACAAAGCGGCAGATCAGCTCCCGGGTCATGGTGTGGTCGCTGATGACGCCGTCCTTCAGCGGGAAGATGGCGGAAATGTAGTTGGGGGTGCGGCCTACCATGGCCAGGGCCTTGTCGCCCGCCTCCAGCACGGAGTTCTTGCGGGTGTCCATGGCCACCACGCTGGGCTGGTTGAGCACCACGCCCTTGCCCTCCTGCGCGATGATGATGGTAGTCGTACCCAGGTCGATGCCGATATCGTTCTGTGCCATAAGTCGTTCGTTCCTTTCTCTTGTGCCTCTATCGTAAAAAGCCCGCCGGGCGGGCAAAAATCAGATCAAAATTCAGTATAACATAGTTGCGGCAAAAAGTATACAAGTTTTGCGCGTTCCGCGTTTTCTGTCATCCGATGCCGCTTGCCGTAACGACCCCTTCCGTGAAAAGGCGTTTGGAGCGGCCCGCAGAGCGTGCAACGGCGACGACCGCCGCCTGTGGCAGAAACAGGAAGGAGTTGTTGGGGCAGCGGCCAGCAGGACATGAGTGCCGCT